>Ga0208975_1000024_pt1 | contig 87332 bp, 87 predicted proteins | sample GreLakmeER78MSRF_FD_187700 | JGI IMG/M metagenome (GOLD analysis project Ga0208975, IMG submission 187700) | Freshwater lentic microbial communities from great Laurentian Lakes, MI, USA - Great Lakes metaG ER78MSRF (SPAdes) | ecosystem: Environmental > Aquatic > Freshwater > Lake | place: Great...
ACAGCACCTTGCGATGAGTAGAGTCATCCCCCATCAGTAAATCACCGACTTTGATGTCTTGCACCATTTTGATGGATCCATCATACATCAAAATTGGCGTATCTTTCGCATGACATTTGCCAGTGCCAAGGCCATGGAAAAGAAGCATGGACCGGTAGGGCGTGCGGGCCGCCAAATATTGCACGGCCACGTATTGGTACAAGTATTTTTCGAATGCACTGCACTTGGAGCTCACGGCCTTTGTAAAGGCGGCCGCTGTGGGGTAGGCATTTGCGGGCAGCGCTGGAACCCGAAGTGCCCGAAATTCAGGCCGGTCCACAACGGCTGTGGCAAATTCAGGATCCGGGTCACTCGCTAACTTGGGAAAGTGCTTGCGGCTCATTTCCACATCTATAAGAATCGTGGAAAAGAAGGGCAAAGGGAGTGGAAAAAATGAGGGCATAAAGGATATATGCATATGTGAAAGCAGCGCAAATCCCATATCGCAAGATGTTAAAGACTCTACCTGAGCGGTGTCAATGCATGATGCTGCCGGCACAGAGCGGAAAAACTAGTAAGATGCAGGAATTAATGCAGAAATATTCCACAATGAACCGATTGTGTGGTGCGCCAGGAGCGTTCAATATAGTTATTTGCTCAAATAACAAGACCCTCGTCTGTCAAACTGCCGTGCGAATGGATGGCGTCGTTGATTCTGACGAAGAACATACGGAGAATGATGACACCGATAGTGATGACTCAGAGTACGAATTTGTAATGGATGACAACACATCTAAGGTGTACTCATGGTTTTCAGGTTCAAACAACAATAAAAGCGCAAGAGAAGTTGCATGGATGGTAACAGAAGAGGGTCTTCAAATGGTAATTTGTTGTGCTCATCATGTGCGCATTAAGTATGTCAAAAAGCTCATTACGTTGTTGAACAAAAAACAGCGAGCAATGGACGTTTGGATCGACGAGGCGGACTCGTCAATTAAATTATGGTCGAAATTGGTGGATAGTGGAACTTTGAGTCTTCCACTTGTTGATCGCGTGACTTTGATCAGCGCAACTTTCAATAGTGTTTTCAAAATGTATAAACAATTACCAATTATGCCATTTGAGAAAACACATCTCGATATATACCATAAATTTTCAGACTCTGAAATTGTGATTGAAAACACTGAAGCGGATGCATTTTCGTTCGTTAAAGCAATTCTAAAAAAGTACGATATGATCACTGCGCCGGGGATGAAATGTTTCATTCCTGGCGACCATGCACAAAGCTCACACGACATCATCGAACGCCTGCTACTCAGTAAAGGATTTGCAGTGGTTGTTGTAAATGGTAGCCGTAAGCAAATTACTGTCCCCAACGGGAATGGTGATTTCGTTGTTACTCATCTTTCCTCTCTCGGAGGCGACACGGTTGAAATCGGTGAAAAGATAAAACTATTCTACCATGCCAATAACCTACAGCGATTTCCATTTGCAATAACAGGACAAATGTGTGTTGGTCGTGGACTAAGTTTTCAGAGGGAGGGTATGTTATTTGACTTTGGAATTTTACACACTATTAACAATGCTTCGGAAGCCTATCAGACAGGGTGCAGAATGAATGGAAATGTCAAACACCTACCTGACTATAAGCCATGCCTGATTTTTACAACTTCACAAATGCAAAAAAAAATTATAAAACAAGAGGAATATGCGGTGACCCTCGCACGGCTTGTGTATGAGCAGAAAAATGACGAAACATCCATGATAAATCAGCAAGATTTGAATGCAGTTCAATATGGTTATACATCATGTTTTGATGAAGCTTCCAAGTGCAAGCATCATCTGCTGTCCAAACTAAAACCGGGGTTCGGCCGGCCATCAGCATACTCATTAAGCCAAGACAGAACAATACAGGTCCGTGGTCAACAACAGCCATTGCGGAATCTTTGTGAAGCTTTTGCTGGAAATATTGGAGCGGCTGAAGACATACATATGGGTGTCTCTGTCAAGCAGAACGGGTGTTCTGCACGTATCATGCCTTTTACATTCCAAGGAAAAGTCAAGTGGGTTGGGATCTACAACAAACAAGCTTACGATATGTGATGATTGGGTCAACTTATTTTTTATTTTTGTCTATTCCCAAAAATTGACACAATGAGGGCCTGGCTACCATATAAAGTAATTGCCCTTATTCAGGAAGTAAGCGAGGCTTGTCTTCATTTGCAATGGCGCCCAAGACAATTGCCGAGAAGTACAAGAAGCACGAGCTCCGCGACCACGTCTACGAGCTTCCCGATAGCTATGTGGGAAACACTGAACCCGTCGCACTTGAAACGTACCTTTACGATGACTCTACAAAATCAATGGCGAAACGTGAAATCACTTACGTCCCCGCATTGTTCAAGTGCTTCGACGAGGTCCTTGTGAACACGCTAGACCAAGCTACACGGCTCAAGGCCGAGGCGGCGGCAGGCAAAACAGACATCAAACATGTGAAAAATATCAAGGTGAATATTGATAAGGCGACAGGTGTCATTGTAATTTTCAACGACGGCGATGGAGTTGATGTGGAAAAGCATCCAACGCACAATGACATGTACATCCCAGAACTCATCTTTGGGCACCTCCTCACGTCTGCAAATTATGACAAAGAAGAGGATAAAACAGTCGGTGGCCGTAACGGAATGGGTGCCAAATTAACCAACATTTTTTCTCACGAGTTCACGGTTGAAACTCTCGACCATCGTCATGGACGCTCTTACAAGCAAAAGTGGTCAAACAATATGCTCAAGCGCGAAAACCCAACGGTGCGCGCCTCAAGTAAGGCTTCTCCGTTTACTCGCATCACTTGGAAGCCTGACTATGAGCGCTTTGGAATGACGGGTATGACAGACGACCTTTACGACCTATTCCGTCGCCGTACAATGGACGCCGGGGCATGCACGGATGCGAATGTTGCTGTCTACTTTAATGATGTTAAACTAGAGTTCAAGGATTTCGAGCACTACGTTGACCTTTTCATTGGCAGCAAGACAGAGCGACCTCGAGCATACGAAGTGTGCAATGCCGATGGTCGCAAGTGGGAGGTAGTGGCAACCTACAGCGACGGCGGCCAATTCGACCAAGTATCTTTCGTGAATGGCATCAACACGCTTCGTGGCGGCAAGCATGTGGATTATGTTGTTGCCCAAGTCTCCAAGAAGATGAACGAAGTGATGGCAAAGAAAAAGAAAGACATCAAGGCTCAGCACATTCGAGACAACCTGTGGGTCTTCGTAAAGTCTACGATTGTCAACCCGACCTTCGACAGCCAAACCAAGGAGACACTCACTACACAATCTTCCAAATTCGGCTCCAAGTGCGAGCTCAGCGACAAGTTCATGCTCAAGCTCTTCCAGACGGGGCTCGTCGACCGTGTGACGGCCATCACAGATTTTCACGACAAGAAAAAGCTCACAAAGACGGACGGCAAAAAGACGAGCCGTGTGATTGTCCCAAAGCTGGATGACGCTAACAAGGCAGGCACCAAAGACAGTGCCGCGTGCACGCTTATCCTTTGCGAGGGAGACTCAGCAAAGACGATGGCGATTGCTGGACTATCGGTGGTGGGGCGTGATTACTATGGCGTCTTTCCTCTCAAGGGCAAGGTGCTCAACGTCAAGGATGCACAAGCAAAGAAAATTGCCGATAACGATGAAATCTCTAACCTCAAGAAAATCCTTGGTCTCGAGCAAGGAAAAAACTATGCGGACGTCAATTCTCTGCGGTATGGCAGTATTATGATAATGACCGATCAGGACGTGGACGGGTTCCATATCCGTGGCCTACTGTTCAACGTCTTCCAATCTCTCTGGCCATCGCTGTTCAAGATGAACGGTTTCTTGACGAGCATGCGCACCCCTATTGTGAAAGCAATCCACCCCGTGAACGGCACAATCGCTTTCTACAATATTCCCGAATTTGAGGCATGGCGCGCTGCCCGCGTGGACGAGGCCGCCGGCCTACGCGGATGGCACATGAAGTACTACAAAGGACTCGGTACATCGACGGCCGCTGAGGCCAAGGAATACTTCAAGTCCCTCAACATCACTTTCTACAAGCACGATGGCAAGGCCAGCGAGGATAGCATGGACCTCGCCTTCAACAAGAAGCGCGCCGACGACCGCAAGGCATGGCTGATGAAGTTTGACCCTTCGCGCACTCTCGACTATTCCAAGAAAGACGTATCGTTCAGCACCTTTGTGCACGATGAGCTCATCCACTTTAGCAATCGCGACCTCGAGCGCAGCATTCCCTCCATGGTGGACGGCCTGAAGGAAAGCACGCGCAAGATCATGTTTGGCTGCCTGAAAAAGAAGCTCTACACCAAAGAAATTCGCGTTGCCCAGCTGAGCGGATATATTTCGGAGGTGGCAGTCTACCACCACGGTGAGAAGTCGCTTCAAGATGCCATCGTGCGCATGGCACAAGATTATGTGGGCGCAAACAATATTAATCTACTCAGTCCCAATGGCCAGTTTGGAACTCGCATTCAAGGCGGCGACGACGCGGCTAGTCCGCGTTACATCCACACGCTTCTATCGCCCCTGGCGCGGCTCATTTTCCGCGAGGAGGACAATGCTGTGCTGAAATATCAAACGGACGATGGCACGCCCATTGAGCCCGAGTACTATGTGCCGGTCATCCCCATGGTGCTCGTCAACGGCGGCATCGGCATTGGCACGGGTTTCTCTACAAACATTCCCGCACACAATCCAACCGAAGTGATTGCGATGTGTGCGATGCTGATTGCCTCGCTCGATGCCGGTGGTGTCGAGATTGTGCGTCGCGCTGACTTGGCCGCCGCATTCGAGCGCATGGAGGCCGCCCGTGTGGACGAGGGCATGCCATGGACGCTCGGCTTTGCCGGTACGATTTCCAAGCACAAGGAGGGATACATTAGCAAGGGCACATGGAAGTGGATTAATGAGACGAATCTCGAAATCACGGAGCTTCCAATCGGCACATGGACTGAAGATTACAAGGAGATGCTCACGGAAATGATTGCCAACAACCACTCCCTTCTCAAGGATTTTGAAAACCATTACACGGACAAGAAAGTAGGCTTCTTGCTGAAGTTCTACCCGGGTAAGAAGGAAGCTGCAAACGCCGTCCTTGAGACGGAGTTCAAGCTCGCGAGCACCAAGAACATGAGCATGAACAATCTGCACCTCTACAATGCCAAGGGGGCCATCCAGCGCTTCAAGAAGATGGCGGACATTGTGAAGGCATGGGCGCGTGTGCGGCTCACAACTTACTTCGACCGCAAGGAGAATCTCCTGAAGGTGATGGAGGCCGATTACAAACTGGTGTCTGCCAAGGTGCGCTTCATTCAAGATTTTATTGACCAGAAGATTGAGATCATGAACAAAAAGGAGCGCGAAGTGGATGAGCAGCTGGCGCGTATGCACTACCCGAAGCTGGACGAATTGATGACGGCAAACACGGAAGAGACCGAGGGAGAGGGTGGGGATGACGCAAAGAAACCCACGACGCAAATCGCGAACTACCGCTACCTGACAAATATGCCCATTCGGCACTTGACCTTCGAGGAGAAGACCAAGCTAGAAAAAGAAGCGCGCGTTCTCAAGGAGCGCATTGACGGCCTTCGCGACATGCCGATTCATCATATCTGGCGCCGCGAGCTTGAGGAGCTTCGCGCTGCTTGGGAGGACCATAGGATGTCCGTAGAGAAGGGGCTCGCCATGGGTGTGGCGCCACCGGCGGCCGCCGCAAAGAAGCGGGCAAAGTAAATTGTGTGTGATGTGATCTTATTTTTGTAATTTTTGGATTTAAAGAGGGCAAATGATGGGCACCTATCATGGAAGATATCAAGGATGCCTTGGCCACCATTGCCCAAAAATGCCCTAGCGGCGAACAACACCTTGATGATATCATCAAGCGTACAACATCCGTTGAAGTCCCAAACATCGTCAGCGCCCTTCTCGAATCATGCAAGAGTCCCTCATGGAATGTAAAAGAAGCATCTCTAAAGCAATTGGGATTCCTAGCGGGGTCTCAACAAGCAGAGATATCCGCACTATTGCCATCCATCATCCCAATCCTCACTCCCCTTGTGTGGGAGGCCAAACAACAGGTTGCAAAAGCCGCGATATTTGCACTCACTCGATTGTATGATACAATAGCCAATAGAGACGTAGAACCGTATGTGCCTGTTCTATTGCGCGCTCAACAACACCCTGATGAAATTGCCGAGACTATTCACACGCTTTCATCTATTGTTTTCGTGCAAGCAGTGCGTGCCCCCGCCCTCGCTGTCTTGGTGCCGTTGCTATTGCGCGGCTTTGCTGTGCGTCAAACTGCAATTCGCCGAAAATGCTGCCTCATTTGTGAAAACATGTGCAAACTCGTCGACGACCCGGAAGATATTCGTGTATTTTTGCCTCAGCTTGAGCCATGTGTTGCATGGGTGATGAATGAGGTGGCCGATCCAGAGTGCCGCGGTGTTGCCACGCGAGTGCACGCGACTTTAGGCAGAATGTTGGCAGCCACTAAAAAAGAACACGCCCGTGCAGAAGACTATGAAGACGACGGAGACGAGCTCTTATGCGAGTGCAAATTTTCTTTGGCATACGGCACACGTATTTTACTTAATAATACGAGCATGCGCCTGCTAAAAAGCAAACGATATGGAGTTTGTGGTGACAACGGTTGCGGGAAGTCTACTTTAATGCGCGCGATTGTCAACGACCAAGTGGAAGGCTTTCCAACGCGCGATGTGTTGCGTCGCGTTTATGTCGAGCACGATATTGATGGGAGCCATACCGACACATCTGTTGTGACTTATGTATTCGATCATCCTAGCATTGTTGCCATGAATTTGGACATTAATGACGTGCGAAATGCACTCATCAGCGTGGGCTTTACCGACCAAAACAATGGCACCGGTGGCGGGCCGCCATTGTCCAATACGGTTGGTTCTCTTTCCGGTGGATGGAAAATGAAATTGGCTCTTTGTCGCGCCATGCTTGAGAATCCAGATGTTTTGTTGCTTGATGAGCCTACCAATCACTTGGATGTTGCAAATGTCAAGTGGTTAGAAAATTACTTGATTAATACCCCAGTGACGTGCTTGATTATTTCGCACGACTCTGGTTTTCTAGACAATGTGTGCACACATGTGATATATTACCAAGACTTAAAACTGCAAACGTACAGGGGCAATCTTGCTGCATTTGTTGAGGCCCATCCAGAGGCGCGTTCCTATTATGAATTGGGTGCAACGCCCGAGGTGTTCAAGATTGCCGAACCAGGATTTTTGGAAGGTGTCAAAACGAAAGATAAGGCCATTCTCAAGATGCATGGAGTAAGCTTTACATACCCAGGTCGCGACGTGCCTGCTCTCACAAATGCCAGTGTATACGTATCGCTAAGCTCCCGGGTGGCCTGCATTGGAGCCAACGCTGCAGGCAAGTCTACACTCATAAAGCTACTCACCGGTGAAATGGAACCTAGCTCAGGGACCGTTTGGAAGCATCCTAACCTGCGGATCGCCTACGTAGCCCAACACGCCTTTCATCACATTGAGAATCACCTCGATATGTCTGCCAATGAGTACATCCGTTGGCGTTATGCAACGGGCGAGGATCGCGAGGCAGAGGACAAAGTCACACGCAAAATAAGCGACGAGGAACGGGTGGCATTGGAGGCCAAATTCATGTTCAACGGTGTGAAGCGTCAATTCGAGGCTATTCGTTCGCGTCGCAAGCTCAAAAAGTCGTATGAGTACGAGGTATGTTGGAAAGACCTGAGTGAGGACAACAACTCGTGGATTGAACGCGAAGATTTAGTCACGATGGGCTTTGAAAAGTATGTAAATGAATTTGATATGAAAGAGGCCACACAATTGGGGCTCATGATGAAGCCACTGACACAAGCCAATGTCGAAAAACATTTGGCGGACCTCGGCATGACAGCAGAAATAGGCACACACAATCGTATTCGCGGTTATTCTGGTGGCCAAAAGGTCCGGTTGGTAGTGGCGGCAGCAACATGGCTAAATCCGCATGTCATCGTGTTGGATGAGCCAAGCAACTACTTGGACCGCGACAGTCTCGGTGCATTTGCGGCGGCACTAAAAACATATGGTGGAGGAGTTGTGGTCATCAGTCATTCTCGTGAATTTTTGAGCACTATTGAATGTGCGGAGACGTGGACTGTGGGTGGTGGTCTGGTAAATGTCGAAGGGGCGGCAAACGTTTCTTCGTTTGCGAGAGAAAAAATCGGGAGTGTTGCAGGCGGTGACGACGAAGTCATAGACGCTTTTGGTAACACTATCAAGGTTAAGGCACCAAAGAAAACAATCTTGAGCAACAAAGAAAGAAAGGCGCGCGATAAGGCACGCAAAGCACGCCGGGAGCGTGGTGAGGAAGTAAGCGAGAGCGAAGAGGATGCTTGATACTCTATGCTATGTTTCTTTTTGTACATTATCTTCTTCGAGATATTGGATGTTCCCCGTTTCGTCGAGAATCATTACATACAAACGAGTTCGTGCTTCGTTTGCAATTTTGCTATCCTGCCTACTTGTTGTTTTTACATAGTCATCCATCATGGCATCGAATAATGTTTGATATTTCTGCATGAACTCGGGTTGAACCATGCAATTTAAGACCATCTTGGAGCCGGTATTAACCATGGCCTTTTCTATTTGGTCGTGCGATGATTTGACCCACTTTCCGTCTTTTACTTTTTCGATTATTTTGTCACGTTTGCATGCGAGGCGCACATTGTGATTTTCGGGGTGCTCCGGGTGGAAATGCACGTTTCGCATGAGCTCGGCGAGTCCGGTTGAGAAGCAGTGTGCTATTTGCGTGAGGTACTCCTTCGATATGTAGGAAACGTCTTCTTCGCCAAAATTGCGAGGCATGTGGATGTGTGTATGGAAGTTCGCTACATTTGCATTATCCCCGTTAACAACCGTACCATTGTTTATATTTTTTGTTTTTGAGGTTGTTGGAGGGTCTGTCTTGTGGACTTTTAGACAGTGAAGTTGCAACCCTTGTGCGGAATTATAGCCTTTTGTGCAAATTGAGCACATAAAGCGGTCTTTTGTTGGAAACATGTTTTCACGAATTTCATCTAAGCAAACATCTCTACAACCGGGTGATGGTTTACAAGAACGCCCTCTAAAAACATGTCTTTTGAATGTTGGTTTATGGTCGGTTACAAAATGGCATCTTGGACATGTAAACTCATACGTAATGGGTGCAGCTCCTTCATCACCCATACCTCGTTGTTTAGATCCGTGTATTATCTTCTAAATCGGTTAAAATTAATTTTGACGCGTTCGTAGAACTTCTACCCTAGAATCCGAAACGATGCCCTTTTCAAAATAAGGCACTGTAAGAAACGCTTGCAAAGTGAGCAGACACAAACGGTGTGTAATTTGTAATTTATGTGAACGGTTTTCCTTACTGTGCTTTTGTAAAGGAGGGGGCAAAAGTATGTTTTTTAGAAAGCTAGCAGGTTCAGAACTTGTGGGAACGGAACGTCCAAAAAAGAGGGCTTTCCAAAACTTGTTAAAATTAATTTTGACGCGTTCGTAGAGAATCTACCCTAGAATCTGAAACGATACCCTTTTCAAAACAAGGCACTGTAAGCAACGCTTGCAAAGTGAGCAGACACAAACGGTGCGTAATTTGTAATTTATGATTATGGTTTTCCTTACTGTGCTTTTGTAAAGGAGGGTCTAAAAGTATGTTTTTTTAGAAAGCTACCAGGTTCAGAACTTGTGGGAACGGAACGTCCAAAAAAGAGGGCTTTCCAAAACTTGTTAAAATTAATTTTGACGCGTTCGTAGAGAATCTACCCTAGAATCCGAAACGATGCCCTTTCCAAAACAAGGCACTGTAAGCAACGCTTGCAAAGTGGGCAGACACAAACGGTGTGTAATTTGTAATTTATGTAAACGGTTTTTCTTACTGTGCTTTTGTAAAGGAGGGGGCAAAAGTATGTTTTTCAGAAAGCTAGCCGGTTCAGAACTTGTGGGAACGGAACGTCCAAAAAAGGGGCCTTTCGAAAACTTGTTAAAATTAATTTTGACGCGTTCGTAGAGAATCTACCCTAGAATCTGAAACGATACCCTTTTCAAAACAAGGCACTGTAAGAAACGCTTGCAAAGTGGGCAGACGCAAACGGTGCGTAATTTGTAATTTATGATTATTGTTTTCCTTACTGTGCTTTGTCAAAAAGGGCGGTAAATGTGGGTATTTGCTTTTAAAGCCACCAATTAAAGTAGACATCAACGAAGTATGACATCAACATCGAGTGTCAGTGCCATCAAAACACAGTTAAGCAATGGTCAAGTTGGAGCATCTGTCCTTTCTCGTGGAAATCCCGGACAGAGTTCGCTTGCCCTTACATCACTAAACGAGACTCATTATTACTTTGTCAACTCAACTAACTTTATAGACATTTCAACTATCATGGTCGAAAATGCTGTGTACGAGGTCATGTTCGATGGAATGACGGGCGGTGTAGGCATTAAGCCATCTATTGCGCCAAATTATAACTCATACACAAACGCATTCACATCTACATACTTTCGCGGAATTGATGCGGCTGCAACAGGATATCCAACAGTTACTGGAAATCCTGGATTCTTCACGGCAACAACCAGTCAATTCGCATTCGAAAATTACAATGGCGCGGTGGGTTCAAGTCCATGTGGAAAGATGGTTATCTTTAACGTCCGTGGGTCAAAAATGGTAATGTATCATGGCGGGGACACACGGGGCGTATGCATAGGAAATAGTCAATGGAATGACACAACAACCCAATGGACCAACGTTGGCAGGTTAAATATGTCAGCTTCAGTAGATAGACTTCGCGTCTGGGTGAGGCGTTTGGCATAATGTCTATTTCATTAAGGCAACTCAAATCCAATGCGGACAACGGTGCAGGCATCGGGGCAAAAGTAATAGTGCGCGGCAATCCAACGCGCACAAGCCTACTCGCTCTAACTTCATTTCAAGAAGTGCATCTTTATCAGGCAACGAGCGTTGGTTCCCTTGACATCGCCACAACAATGGAGGAAGATGCTGTATATGAGGTCCTTTATGCAGCCATTTCCACATCTGGAAGCACCAATGCAGATCCAAGCCTTTTTCCAAATTTTACTTCATATCCAAATGAGTTCGCAACGAACTATCTGTACACATCATCATCGAGTGCAGGAGCCGCCCCATACTGGTATAATCAAGGCGCAATTGCACATGTATACTTTGACCACTTTGGAGGCGGCGAAGGCGCAAATCCGTGTGGACGTTGGACCATCTTTAACTGCCGAGGCACAAAAATGATTAAATACCAAGGTGCAGACACAAGATCGGCATGCATAGGAACATGTCGATGGAATAATTCAACCACGCAATGGTCTTCCATCGGTGAACTCCGGTATTTCACAACGGCGGCCATGATTACAGCATGGGTTCGTCGAATCGCATAACATATATTTTGTAAAAGCAGATGTCGACAACATTTACTGCCCTGCAAAGCACTTTGAGCAGTGGGAATATACCTGCACGAGTGATTGCACGTGGGAATCCGGGACAAAGCTCACTTCTAACGTTGTCGTCGTTTAATGAAACTCATTTCTACACTACAGATGCGCAGCAGAACTACATGGACATATCTACTGTAATGGTTGAAAACGCAGTCTATGAAATTCTTTTCATGGGATTTGGTGGAACGGGTGTAAACAATGATGTCATACTAACGCCCAACTTCGGATCATTTACATCAGGTGTATTTACTAATAGTTATTGGGCAAGCGAACAAGGTAATGCGAGCAATCCCATGTACGCATCTCAAGGAATTCACGGTTTCTATTTTGACCATAATTTTGGCGTCCTTGGAGGAAGCCCGTGTGGGCGTTATACATTATATAATACTCGAGATGGCAAAATGGCGCACTATCATGGTGGGGACACAGCATCAATCTGCATTGGAACATGCAGATGGAACGACACAATAACACAGTGGACAAGTGTTGGGCGCTTATCTGTGAATGCGGTAAGCAACAGTTTGAAAGTTTGGGTACGGCGAGTTGCTTAATTATTTATTTGGGCGACGACATTATGCGTGTTATGATTATAGAAAGAGACCATTGGAAATGGCTACCCGCACCAAAATTGTCGAGGACCTCCGCAAGGAGTTCAAGAAGACATTGGCGCTTGGCGGCGAAGACATTTCCAATGATCTCATTCGTTCTGCGATGGAAGAGCCATTATTTGGTGTTCTCACGATGCGCTTTCATTTTGTGGGTCCGCATAAATTGGTTATCACGGGCTCCGGATTTGAGCTGCTGCGCATGCGATACGCCGCCGCGTTGTCGAAAGACAAAGAAGGAGACTACATAATGCCATTCACCATTACGGAACCAATCGTGATTCCAAGTACTGATAAATCCAAAACATACGATTCTAAGTATGTTATTGGATATACATACAACTTGCGCAATGATGACGACATTCAACATGTTTGGGCATTTTTCAAGGCCGTCAAGGCAGTTAATTTGCTCATCAAGGCCACAATACGTTCACCGAATATGCTGGATAAGGATGTGGGTGTCATAGGCGTAGACATTCCCTATGACGAACCAGAATGGGTTACTGCGATTGCAAAGGGACACGTCCAAAAAAACCCAATGCGAACGGCACGCGGCGCATGGTACTTCGGCGAACAAGGCACGTCTAAGGCCGACTTTGAGAAAGCCTTTCGCAAGCTACATGCCCTGCAAGGAGCCGCCAATGCATGTTTCCAAAAAATAAACAAATACGAGGCGGACGAAGACACGATTCCTGCACCCAAAGAGTTGAAGCGTTGGTGGGCAAAATATTGGCCCATTCGAAATACGGCTAGACGAATGATACCAACCATTGCCATCATTTCATTCAACAAACATGCTCGCACATTCGTATACGATGGCGATAAAACCGTAAATGTTATTGACCCATGGCAGCAACCAGCAGATTACGAAAATACACCCGCTTTCAAACGCGTTGTTGACAGTTTTCGAAACGGAAAAGGCTGGAACGTAGTGCCACTAGCTCTGCCCGTTAGTGACCAAGAGCTCGAGGGGTCTTGCGGCGTTGCTGCCCTCGCACGCACGCTATGGATTGCCCATAAGGGCCGCGAGGTCATGTTGCAGCATCCCATTCCGCCCGACTACGCTGTCTTGGCGAAGCGCCTACTCGTGAAAAACAAGGGCGTTCACGACCAATTCACAGCGACCACCAAGATAAATTATTTGTCCATCGCTGAGAATGAAGCGCCGCAACTTCCTACAGCCACCCGGCGCACGTCACTGTCGCCAGGCCTGTTGTCGAGTTCTTCTTCGCCACATGCGATTGTCACGGCTTCTATATTACAAGGCGCCACTCTAAAACCGCATCAGTTGCGTGTGTTAAAGTATGTTGCCTACCAAAATCCCAGGGGGTTATGCCTCTTTCACACAGTTGGTTCGGGAAAAACAATCACGGCAATTGCACTTGCGGTATACATGTTAGCCAGTGGCCGAGTGAAAAATGTCATCATTGCCGCCCCAACAAGTGTGGCCCCCCAATTTTATAGGGAAGTTCTGCGCTTTGCTCCCCCAACATTGCTGTCATATATTGATGTCGTAACGCACGATAAGATTGTAAAAACCGGCGCCGATGTCATTAAAGAATCCACCATGCTCATTGTTGATGAAGCCCACAACTTCAAAAACATTGGCAAGACCCGCACAGACTCGTTGTTGTTTTCGACGAAACGCGCAGCATGCGTGCTCATGCTTTCGGCGACGCCCATAGTCGACAAACCAGGGGATTTAGCGCCCATGATTGCAATGATGCGTGGATCGGAACGCGAGGAATTGGCAACTATAACGAACGAGTTGGAGAGGGGCGTGCTCACAGACAAATACATCAAGTGTTTGTTTTCGATTTATAAAACACGTCAAGCATCAGACGATTATCCGTCGTACACAGAAAAGTATGTTCCAATTCCCATGGATCCGGCGTACTACGCAGCATATGTCAACATCCAAAACAATAAATTGGGAAATGCGGACATCAGTGATAAAAAGAAGTTGAATGTCTTTTTGAGTGGGACACGGATGGCTAGCAACACTATTGGCGACAAAATGAGCGCAAAACTGCTGTGGGCCATAGAGCGCATCAAACATGATTCCAACAATGCGCGAAAAGTGTTGATTTACAGTCAGTTTCTTGATACCGGCATCAAAATCATCCAAGACGAGCTCATGCTTGCTGGTATAAGCTTTGGTGTGGTAGATGGTACGGCAAATGTGGCACAGCGAAAACTCGCGGTGGAACAATATAATTCGGGCATGCTGAATGTCATGATTATAACCATGGCAGGCGCCGAAGGCATAGACCTCAAAGGAACTCGCACGGTGCTTGTGTTAGAACCATGGTTCAATGCGGGCAAGACACAGCAAATCGTGGGTCGCGCGGTGCGCTATAGGTCGCATTTCCACTTGCCGGCGGCCGAGCGTCACGTAGACATATTTTACCTTGTGCTGCAAAAGCCGCGCGTGCGTCTTTCTTACGACAAACTGCATTTATCCGTTGACGAGTATCTCTATCGCATTTCGGAGGAGAAGGACAAGGCAGTTGACGGCATTTATAGACAGCTTGCGAATGCATCGATTGAAAAATGCCAGATTAAACCAATTCAATCATAAATGTTGTAAAATAAGTTTTTTGTTACGGCCACCTATAATATTATTTTGTACGTGCCATAGATAAAGAGAATGGCCAGCAGAGCAGCGGCGGTGGCGGGCATAACGGAGGATCAATGTATCAACTTATTGAACGAACAACTTCAAAATATAAGGAGCAACGCTCCTCTTACACGCCTTAGTAATCCGCTACCTGGTGGGCGTTCAATCGAGCCATTTGGCCCGACGTATCGTCAACTGATAATGAATTGTAGAAGAATGCGGCCCATTATTGATATAATTTACAACGAGATTCTGAGCATGACGCAGCCCACGCCTCCAACTCTTGCTCCTGCCTCGCCTGGTGCACCGCAAGCGCCCCCTGGTATAGCCGCTAACGCTCCTACCGCTCCCGCTGCCGCTTACGCTCATGTCGCCCCTGCAACTGCCTCTGCTGCCACGACCATAACAGCTGCGCAATGTGAAACCTTGTTGATGGAGCAAACTCATAATATTGCAAATTTAAGACCATTAGCACGTCTAAGAAACCCCTTACCGGGTGGGCGTTCTATAAAGCCTTTTGGCCAAAGGTACAACCAAATCATGGCAGATTGCATAAGAATCGATCCTAATAATCAAAGCCGCCACGAGACACTTTTAACGCTCCGTCGCCTTCAAACACAAGTAGCTGCGAACGATGCCACCATAAATTCACTTGACGATAGTTTTATACGTGTACGTACACGTTCGTCACCGAGCATAACTGATTCGCCCATAGGAAATACGGACGAGTATTTGCAAGAATGCACATCAAAGTTCCACAACCTTCCGGCGCCATTTACATCATTAGGGAACAAGTTTGTCAAAATTTGCAACAACTTAATTAATAAAAACCAATGCTCAACAAAATCAGCCGCCGCTTTACAAACAAAACTTGTTGATATTTATGTTTTTCAAAATCCCCCTCCTAGAGTGCAGCTCATACACATTCGTGATGTCGTGAAAGGACAAGAGCTCAAGGTACTTCTTCGAGCATGTTTGGATATACCGCCACGTTCTTTAGGCTTTACGTTCAAGCAAAAGCTGCACCAATTCTTTATTCGGTACAAGGTTCCCCTTGGTGGAGACTTTGCGCCAGGTACCGGACCAATTCGCAGCTTCATGCAAACTGCTGCGAACCAAGTTTTCTCGTCCGGATTTTTCAAACAAGCTGAAGAGGGAAGCTCAAGAGTAATAATCAACAAAAATGTCAATCTCGTGCCCCTTGGGTTGGAAAATTCTCAACGCGAAGCAGTGTTTCAGATAATCGGCACATTCTTTGCATTCTTGATGCTCAATGGAATCAAGTACGACATGCACTTGAACCATTATATTCAAGCCCGCATGTTATTTGAAAAACAAAAAATCAAAGACGATGCCATCATCATGTACTACTTGCTCGCATTTCCGGCAGACCGTACTTCCCGCGTGAGCTTGCTCAAAAATCCGGACCACATAGATGGGCTTATGTTTGATTTTAATGATGAAGTTATGCTAGACCCGTCGCGCAACGAAGAACCTTTATCACGGGCTAACTTTACAGACCATCTTAAGTTACTTGCCAAAAAGAAACTGGAAATAGACGAGACCGAGCCACTTCTTGAGAAATTTTTACAAGGTTTTTTCGTGTCCAGACAAATGATGCGTTCAAAAAAAGTAAATATGTTTGCGCTCGACATTCTCATGACGGGAAGTGATGTTTCGGATGAGCATATTGAAGAAATTATTACAAAAGTATCTCGACCATATAAAGAACGGCGCATACCCATTCCACAATATGTAAAGTGGTTCTTCATGATATTGCGAGACCACGACGGTGAGGGGACACGCTTCCCGAAAAATGTAGCACTTGAACAACCTGCGCGATATGCACAAAGTCCCACGGAGTTCAAAAGGCAACTGTTGTTTTGGTGGACAGGGACGCTCTACTACAACGAATCGTTAAACTACAGCGTCACACTTGGTGGCGGGGTTGGCGACTATTTCAGGGCGCATACATGCTTCAGTTCCATGGATTTCCCGGCGCATATGCCGTCAATAAAGCACATGTACGAGCAGCTGCTACGCCAAGTGTGCGAAACTGAATTTACGATGTATTAGTAAAGGATGGCATTGGCAGTCTCTGGAATAAGAAGCGATTTGGCGGTCACGGGGGCATTTAGTCTCAGCCGAATGCGCACATATGCACCGAATGCGGTTGGGCAAGCCGTGTCAATGTCTGCAATAAAAGCGGGCAACCTTTTTAAAGGCTTATTGTCTTTCAACTCTGCAGCGAATTCGAAGTCTATAAAAATAAATACAGGAACTGTTCAAGATGGGTTTTATTGGGTGACCATTAGCGGTACACCGACAAAGGTGTTTTGTTTGATGGACAATAAGTTTGATAGCGGCGGCTGGATGGCCGTTACGAGTAGTATAAGCCCGCAAACGAGCAACGCTGTTGCATCCGCTGCATGGGAATCGAATGCAGGCGCGAGACTCGATGATCGGGTCGCTCAAATCCTTAATGTCAGCATTGTAGGCGTAAATTGTGGAGGCAACAGTTTTTACTTTCTTAGAAATCCGTCCGCTGTTGGGGTGAGCTATACGGAGTCGTTGTTATTGATGGAGCGCGTGTCAACCATTGGACAATGTTCCGCTATCACGGCTGGCGTTTTCTCAGGGTGGTTCACGGGCCCCCTTTGGGCTGGCGCAGCGAATTCGTCAGGTGCTTGTCTATGGGATAACGGTATATGGGCAAATGTTTGTTGCGACTCAAATAACATGGCAAATCTCAAAAGATATTGGGCTTTCAAAGCGTCTGGAACAAATCCGGATCTTCGCTACAATACGCAATGTGGCGCAGACAGTGGCCAGCACTATCACATGTGGTTTGTGAAGTAAGTGTCAGTTGTTTTTAAAGTAAGTAAGTAAGTAAGTAAGTAAGTAAGTGGGTAAATGAAAACAACAGCAGCAACAGATCAACTTCGTAAACTTATTGAAATATATGCGCGCTACTTGCCTCTCAAGTCGTTTCCATATGTGACACTTACTATTGCGGGTGCATTTCAGGTTATGGCTTGGCTAGGAGGGTCAACGTTGCTTGCAGGTTTTACATTGTTTCCGCGCATCTTTTTGTTGTGGCTTCTGGCATTGGGCGAGTATACTTTCATGTCGCCCACCATGAATGCCGGAGTGGAAGTGTTGGGAATGAATGAGGCGAATCTAGTGATATTGTATCAAGTCATAACATTGTTTGTATTTCTTGTATTTAATATATTTATATTCAAAAAGCCATTCACTTGGCGCCATGGTGTTGCTGTGACATTATTGATAATTGCCGTCTATTTGGTGCAAAGTGAACATTGATCAAAAGCGTGCTTAAGCGCTTGAGACATAAAAGATGCATGGTTATGGATGACATCGATTTTGATGCCGCATCCAAAGCATGGCGCGCCAATAAGGTCGCACTCAAAAATGGATGGTTTCGTTACAAGTGTGCACACTGTAGCAGGACACGTGGAGGTTTTTGTCGTAAAGAGCCGGTTATAGGAACTACATTGTGCAAGTTTCACCTGCGTTATAAAAATTAAAAGCATTGATAGCGCCGCCTCACATAGGAACCGTCTTGATCTTGCATTTAGTGTCGAGCGCCTTTTCTTGACTGATGTCACCCAAGGGAGACGTTCCCAATTTCAATCCCAAGACTTTGCTGCGAAGTTTGTGCAAAGATACGTTTGCGCGCAGGTCTTTTATTTTTTGCACCATTGTCTTGAATTCCACCCCAAGTCCTGTGCGAATTGCCTTCATCGCCTTTTTGCGTTCATCCACATTTTTGATAGCCTTCACGAGGCGTTTTTGGCGGAAAAGCCGGCCTTTTAGGACATCAAGCTCGTTCTTACTGTCCTCGATTAACGGTCTCAAATCAGTCGCATCTTGCGCATAAGCTTTACGCGTCTCTTTAATATCGTCCATTTCTGTTTTCAAGACTTGAACCACCTTCTTTGCTGTTTCCAAATCTTCATCGGCACTCTTAATGTCTGTGTCTTCTAGATAAAATTTCTTACGCAAATCGCTTACACGCATGCCTTCACTGCAGCCCTTCTTCTCCGCTTGCAACTCAAGAATGCGCGCAATTTGTGTTGATTTTACGCCGTCAATGCATGCCAATCGTGCGGGCCCGGGCGTATGTGCGGTGTTGCATTCTTTCAACGCGGTCTTCTTCTGTCCCTTGACCCTTTTAATCTCATCGACCGCATTTTCTTTGCACTCTGCAATGCCTTCCTTTGCAGCCTGTACAAACTCGGCTGCCTCCTCTTTTTTGTCTATCTTAATTTCTTTCAAGTCTGCCTTGGCGGTTCGTAGAGCATCTTTATTTTGAGCCATCGTGAGTCTCATGCCAACAGGCGGCTTTTTGGGAAGCTTGCCATTTTCGTCTTTTTCGGGCTTAATCGCCTTTCTCGAGATAGGAACGCGAATGTCTTCGAGCACCGGATATGAAAAGCTGCGCGCATCGGACGACCTGTCTAAGAACGACACATAGCCCGCAACGGTATCCGCAAAGCGCGTCTTACCCACTCCAGAAAAGGCACCATGTGTGTCTAAGAATGTCTTCGAGAAGTCGGCAAAATCTGTGGGAATCGCATCTTTCGAGGAACGCAAGAGGTTCAGCAGCTGCATCATTTCCATGCCATCCTCTGTGAAAGGCGTGGCTGTCATGAGCATGATGCGCACACTGTCATTTCCCGATAGAGCGTACGAACGTTGAATCATCTCCTCTAGCTTTGCGGAATCCGGGCGCTCCGACGCGGCCACACTTGGCGCGTAAAGCTTGTGCGCCTCATCGATAATCAATAGCGTCTTGCGCAAAGGGTCTTCCACACCGTTGCGTCGCACCATCTCGGCATAAAATTTGTTCTTTTTCGCCAGCAGATTCGTGAATTGCTTGTATGACATAGGCTCGACCCAGTTTTTGCTGAGATGCTTCATGGGACCAACGAGTGTCTTTGGCAGCTTTTTCTTGCCGTCGCGTACGTCCTTTTGTATGACCAAGCTGCACACTTGGCGAAACATATTTTTGAATATATCAGCCTTCAACGTGTGGCGCGTGACCCATAGGATGTTATAGCCTTGCGGCTCCCACGTCGTCGTCGCTGTTGCGATGGCGCAACAAGTCTTTCCCGTACCCACGCCGTGGTAAAGCAGAATGCCTTTGTACGGCGATGCGGGCGTAAAGTAGTGACGGGTGAACTCTTGTGTCGGCGTGAACTCGACGTCTATGTTCCCGTGCGCCGCCGCGCCACCCACACACTTATTCTCGAGCTTGAGCGGCGGGTATGTGTATTGTTTGTAATGCTTGTGGATGTATTGCGAAAGCGCGGCATGCTTGAGCTGGCGCGAAGGGGGCTTCGCAGACGCATCGGGCGACACGGCGGCTCCACCAACCGCAGTTGGCAGCTCTATTTTAAACTTATGCACGGGTGCGGTGAGCTCAAAGTCCACCGCTGTATCCTTCACAACGCGCTCCAACTCTGCAGCAAATACGAGGCGACGCAGGTCAATGTCCACGTAATTCATGTACATGTGCGTGAGCGTCTGGTCCTTGTTAAAGCTTGCGTCGTAACGCATGACGTACAATGGCCACCCATATCTGGGGTGAAAGACAAGTCCGGCCTGACCGCAAAAGCGAGTGCCGCGCCCAATTGCCTGCTTCTCGTCCGCGCGATGTAGAAGCGGCTCCATAAGATGGACATACTTCACATCGAATAAATCAATGCCCTCTTTGAATCCTTGATCCAGAATTATGAAGCGCAAAAGCTGTCCGTGCGTATTTTCATCGCGCTGGTTGTACTTTTCAAGTAGTGCCTTTTTAAAGCGTACTGTCATGGAGCGGTCAAAGAAGGCCTTGCTCATTAGCACACCAAAGTTAGAACCCGGCGTCTCCAGCAGTTTGTCATCGTTAGCCAAAGAGAAGCCCATACCGTGTATGGAAAAGGCGGGCGTAAAGTTCTTGGCCAAGAACGCCGACGCGATAATGCGTGCGCCGTAAATGGATGAACGCAAGTCCGTGAAAATCATGTGTTTGAACAGTTTTCCATGCTTGTGCATGTCGGCGGCGTCAAGTTCCGCAATTTTTGAAAATAGGTGTGTCAGTTTTGGTGATGCAATTGGCATGCGAAGTGCGAGCAAGTCGGGCATGAAGTTTTTGCGGTCCATAAGGTCGTGTGGTTTGACCGATGAGAAATTTCCAGTATTGCGAATGCACAATGCTTTACGCACACGCGGGTCTGTTTCTTTCTCATCTTCTTCGTCGTCTTCCTCGTATTCTTCTTCATCCTCCTCTTCCTCATCGTATACGCTCTTACTCTTGCTCTTGCTTGACATCTTCTACCTACTTCATACATTTTCATTTGATTTATGCAAGATTTAGATTTAGGTTTACTTCGAAAACATCAGGCCGGCCATGCCTTGTTGGATTAAAGCAATATGCTTTGTAATGGCGAACACGTGGGCGGTCTCATGAGGATGGGGCGTGGAAGTTTTGAGTTGTACAACACTTGTATCGATGCGCGAGAAGTTAATGCTGTACTCAAAGTCAAGCACAAACATATGCCCCGTTTCTTTGGTGAACACGAGATTGTTGTCATGGTCATTTATTATTAAGCGAGCATCCTCTGTATCTTCGGGTAAGTATGCGTACAATCGAACTACTGGATGATTGTATGGGCAATTCAACGTGTTTTCGGTTGAATCATTTAGGACGTATGGCTCAATGTACTGCTCTGTAAATATATCAAAAACATAACTTTTCGTAAAATTGCTGAGCAAAACAACATCATAAGAAATAGAAATTATTGTATCTGCACAGGTTTCAATCTCAAGGTCGATGTCATGCCATTGAAGCCGAGGAAAGCATCGACCTGCAGATAAATCATATACCTCGATATCTTTGTCTTGAAATCGAAATAAGCTGTGCCTTTGAAAGCGCTGACCGCCAACACACAGGCTAACCGCAGTGCACGCGACAGCCGGGGTTATGCGAAGATTGGCGTAAGCCCATCCCAATGGATCTCTAAAATTATCACTGATGCGATGTTTGATTTTTCGATTGTCAGATGTGGATTCATATGTGAAGGTGCGTGTCTCTAGGATTTCATCAAACTGAGGTGTCACAAAAGAACCGTCCATCTCTTCGAATTTCTTGTCTTGTGTGCCATAAAATAGATCGTAAAGCTGTTTATGTGACATAACTGCTTCAAATCATGATTGATTACGTGTTTAAGTGGAGACTTAAGCCTCTAGCACTAGAGCTTACTACGATGGGTTTACAACTTCAAAAAGGCGGCGTTTACACAATCCCAAATTTTTTAACAAACGATGAGTGCAATCATTATCTTCAAATGACACATAGCCATCCTACTACTCCGTTTACCGACACAGGAGTTTTTGACAACCGGAAGTGGAACGATTTTGCACTCGCGACAACATTTTTCACAAAATTACAAAACCATATTGAACCAACGCCATTGGCTACACGTGCAAATACAGTAATTATGACAGGAAGCTACACCCCAAACCAACAATTTAACTTGCATACAGACACAGGGTTGTTTTACAACCGCGATGCAAACGAAAAGAGCAATTGGACTTTACTTATATATTTGAATGATGATTTCGAAGGGGGGCATACGGTCTTTTATGATAACGAATGGAAGCTTACGGATACAATACGTCCCCAAAAGGGAAAAGCACTACTATTTGATATTGACTTGTGGCATAGGGGTGACTTGCTTACTTCCGGAACAAAACATTGGATTGGTTGCGAAATAATTGGAGACATAGTTCAAAACGAGAAATTATAATTGCATGCTTATGTAATGGATGGTTTGCGCAAACTAGGCTCTCTTTTTGACAATATTAAAGCCGTGAACGGCCCAGTTATCATAGCGTCACATTCCGACTTATACTTTCTAGGTGAAAACCACACCATCAATGGTATGACCAATAATGGTGTGCCACACATACTAGACATTATATACGGATATGCTTCGCGTAATCCCAAACAAGGCATATCGCTCATTATTGAGGCGCATGCCGTAGACCTCCAAATGATGTCTAGTCTATACGCCACTGCTCCTTCACCCATTAAGGCTTTTGCAAACCGGCTTTTGCATCATCAGTTCGCACCAACGAATGTTCACACAATTCTAGCTGACGCTCGGCGAGGCCCTCCATTTTGCATTTTTGAAGCCGTTTACGACTTTGAAACGCTTAACCACTTGTACAACTCAGTGAACGATAAGGACTACGTTGCCAAGTACGCAACATTGTGGACACTATCAAAGAGATTTGAAAAAGAGCTCTTCTCTCACATCGCGTCGAGAAAGGCGCTTGTCGCCTTGCTCACAAAGCTGGTTCATCCTGATGAGACGCCCCCTCGTTGGTTCGTGGCGCATCTAAATGCATTTGGAATTCCTGACACTGTTAATGACGTCAAGGATACGTTGACTCGTATGAAGGCGAGCAAACCCGAACTCTTTCACAGCATGATGCAGGTGTTTTCGCATTTATTGAAATTGAACATTGAAGACAATTCAAATTATTCTAGAGCCATGGAGCGGGCAGAAGCAACAAGGCACTCTAAAACTCGCTTTGTTGCGGAGAAGCACCCTATGTTCAAGACGCTTCTTATCGCCCTCAATTCCATTTTCATGGACTTTAGATTGCTTATCGATTTGTACACCGAGAGTAAGACACATGATGTAGTAATCGTTCTTGCAGGAAAGGATCACATTATCAACCTACTACGGACCATGAGCGTTGAGTTCCAGTTTGTTGAAGATGCGAATGGCACTATTTCGAGTGCATCAAAAGTGGTAACAAACAAGGCTTTACTTCCCAAGGGCCTATCCCCAAAATGGCTAGCTCGTAAATTTGCGCTCAATAAATGACAGAGGGTGCCGTTCTGAACCTGCTAGATTTCTTCATGAAAAGGGTACCATTTCGGATTCTTGGTGGGGGGTGATTTAGTGGTGGGTGCTGTAATGGAGGGGGTGGGGTGCTCAGCAGAGGGTATTATCATTCCTCGAAACAAACAACAATAATGTTGTCGCCAATTCCCCTGTTTTTTTGTGTTACTTCAGCCGAAGACTGGTTCAATGTCATGCATAAAATAAAAATAAATATAAATCATTACACAACTTATTATTATATGCAACTTTGGGGCTCAGGTTGGCACCTACCTCATGCTCGAATTTGCCTAAAAATGATAAAAACACATTGCCCCAACATCATACGTCTGCATGCAATTGTGGTAATTAACGACCGAAGCACCGTCACTGATCTTGATTTAGATGCTATCTGCGAGTTGGCGGACAATCTCGAATTTTTGGACATCGACATTCTGCGCCGATCCCAATATATGGTGCCTCGAAAAATTAGTATCGCATGGGAACAGTTCAACATCCCGTCAAGCTTCGCATGCCTTTGCAATCTCAAGGAGTTGAAAGTTTGTGTTGTTGATGAAGAGAAGCAAATTACGGTTCTCAATTTTCCAAAAGAGCTGAAACAACTCACCAGTCTTCGTCAGCTGCAATTCGTAAACATTTCGGCAGTCGACGCCGAGTTTATTGCGCTGCTGCCGAAGAAGCCAACTTTAATCATGGATGACGATGCATTCATACACATGCAGAAAATATCAGTAAGTAGATAGATATGAGCCCATGCACGTGTAAATACATGATTGTGAAAGTCCCAAAGACCGCGGAAGAGCGCCTCGCAAAAGGGGAGCAAATGCTGTTGTTCCCACCCATCGAAGGGGATGCAATATACACATTTTCAACGGAACAAGAGGCAATTCTGTTTTTAGAGTCCATTGTGGACAGCCCCATGTACGCCGACGTCGACCTGATAATTAAGCACTTGTCAAACGACTGCACTGGCGGCTGCTAGGGCTTAAGCACATGTCTAACTAGGGGCTCTAACGATGCCTCTTTATATTCGCAGATTACCTGGAACGCGGTCGCGATTGATTGATTCAACGTCGATTGCAAAAAATGTGGTGTGCTTCAACCCATCGAAAGCGGGACATTTTGTCTACATACGCGCAACTGAGCACACCGCACTCAAGGAGACAAATCATATTTTGTTGTACAATGAGACGAACAAGTCGCTAATAAATGTGTCGATTGGAGACTGCCTCTTGCCCACTGTCAACTTGTTTTGTGGTTTGGAGGACCTGCGCATATGCATGTGGAATGAGCGTCTTTGGTTTACTGCCACAACCACACATGCTTCGAATAACATGACCAACGAGATGCTACTCGGGCGATTTTCGAGCGACTGTAAAAAAGTAGAATTTGTTCAAGTGGTTGACGTGGGGACGTTGCCTGCAAAGAACGTGTGTCCCTTTGTCGAAGACGGCCGCCTCATGTTGCTAGACCTCTATAAATCGTGCATATACCGGTGCTGTCTTACTCCCGACACAGAAAAGGAGACATGGACCCTGGAGCGCGCACAAACCCTGGAGTGGCATGCGGGGGAGCCCAACTTTTATAGGGGAAGCACCTCCCCTGTGCACCTTCACGGTTCCACATGGGGGTGCGTTGGACATGACATCATTTTCAACGACAATACGCAGCTTGTGACGCGCCTCAGTTATTTGCACCACTGGATTGAATTTGACATTGCGCGTGGTGCTGTGACATTTGTTTCGAGTCCGTTTTGGGTCGCGCACTGGGGTGTCGAGTATGTGAGCGGTATCAGCAAAACGGGTGATAAAGTTACATTGTATTTGGGAATCAACGACAAAGATGCGGCAGCGTGCGAAACGACACTGTCTGATTTACGGTGTGGCAAATGATTCAAACTCAACCGCAAAATCATGTGCGTTAAGCATCTGCAGCGGTGGCTCTTGGCTCAACTTTGCATTGAAAAGGGCGACAGGAAGTTGAAGCACATTCACCCAAAATGTCCTGGCTTCGTCAGGGTTTGCAGTCACCTGCCTCATGTGGGCGAAGTAATTATTGACCAGCACTTGCATGTGATAGGTAAGCCGGGAAGCCTCTGCGCGTAGAGTTGGTGGTGCGCTGTTATCCGTGTCCTGAAACAAAACGCGCCGGCGCTTACGAGATTGGTTCTCGAGCATGATTTCGCCAGCCTCGGTTTGCTTTTCGGCGGCGTCAGCAAGAAGACCCGCGCGGTAGATGTCGACCTCCTTTCGTAGAATCACCAAGTTTCGCTTGATGTAAGAACGCTTGACGGTGAACTCGGCGCGTGATAGTGTTTGTAGATAGAAAGCATCAATCGCGTTGAAGTACTCGGCAAACAGGGAGTGAAATTTATTTTTGAATGCTTCGGGGAAGTTCATGGCCGCCGCGCGTATGGCGTGACACTGGTCGCGAGCGCAAAATCCTAGTTCTGCCTTGATGTCGCCGCGCTCTTGGTCCGTCAATGGGGCACGACTTTGGAAGCGCTTGCAGCTGATGCCACACAGCTTTTTGCCTGAGCAGTTCAGGCACTGCATCAAAATTTCATTGGAGCTGGTAGCCATCGAACAAAAATAATGACACACCCATGGACTTTGGATGGGGCTAAGAAGCGCGCAATCATTTGGGGCCAGGCTTCAGATGGGGCTAAAATTCGTGCACATTCAATCTCTCCTAAGTTGTCTCCTACGAGTCGTGTCACTTGGGTTGTAATACGGCCTGTCACTTGGCTTGCAGTGTGGCCTTTCACTCGGTCTGTAGTTGTTTGGCTTGCAGTGTGACCTCTCACTCGGCCTCTCGCTCGGTCTGTAGTTGTTTGGTTTGCTGTGTGACCTCTCACTCGGCCTCTCGCTCGGTCTGTAGTTGTTTGGCTTGCTACGTGGCCTTTCAGTTGGCCTCTCGCTCGGGCTTTATCACTTTAGAAAAACATAGAGAACAACCTTCATATATATGCAAATGACCCCAATTGAAACGGCGCGTTTGATGCGCGGAAAAGTACCAGAGTGGGATGAAACGTACATCGAAACATACATCCCTGCGCCGATTTTAGGCCAACTTTTAGAGAAGGACAAGTGGATTGACGAGGAAGGGTTTCATTGGGGATTTTGTTACGTTTAAACCAACGAAAATGTGGTAGTGGGGGCAGGGCGAAAATGAATTGAAAGTAATCGCGAGCAATGGCATGCTTCGAACCATATGGGCAAATTAATCATCAATGTCCATCATGTCCCGAACGGTGTCCCACATTTTGTCCAAAAGTTCAATCTTGTAGCCTGATACGCGCGTCCAAAAATGCCGTACGGCGATGTCGTTCAACTTGTAGTTTCGTTGACGCCAGAATTCTATCATGAGCGTTTGATGCGCCAATACACTGGGTTTTGCCGTGATTGCCGTTTTTTTCATCGGCGCGCGCTTGGCTGCAGGTGTACCTCTCAAGCGTGCCATGCTTGCTACACCAGACATACATTTCTGTCGTGGGCGAGCGTTTGAGCTTTCGCTCGCACTCGAACTCTCGCTATCACTCCCTCCAAAAGCCAGCATTTTTAATTTATACACAAGTCGACCAAACGGCCGAGCGGCCTCGTAAGAGTCATTCTTATTTTGTGTGCTCGGTACTATCCATGTACAGTCCATTCTTTCGGGTAGCCCATTATCCACTCGACAAAGGCCGGACTAATTTGCCCCTCGCGCAAATCGTCTGGGGTGTTTTTCTCAAACCGCACCTGTGTAGGAAGGTCGCGCACCGAACGCTCTGTCAAATAATTACACGCACCCACCATGCCATGCCGCGGAGTGGACCAAAAGCGCCCCATTCGCGGCTCCACCAAGCGCTTCGATGTCAGTTGAGTGCTCGGTGCTTTTCCCGTTTTGAATGCATCAGGGTCGAAACACAGCAATTTATTGGGACGCATAGCCTGAAACATGGGGGTCATTTTGTATATTTTTTTATCGAGTGTGTAGCCACTTGAAGGCATATGAAATGCACGTTCCTCCTCATTCTCTGTTTCAACATCCGGCTTCACTTCTCGCCCTGACAATGTTGACTTCACAAGAAATAGAAAAGCCGCACGAATGCAATCCGGAACCACGGCATTGCCGAGCATTCCACACCGCGACTTTTCATAGCCCGACTGGTTCGTCACAATCATGCGCGGCGGCTCGTTGTCTTTTTCCCATGTGGCAATGGGTTCCGTGTCAGCAATGCGCAATTTATTGAGCTCAAACCCGCGCTTTACGGCGAGGCAAAACCAGCGCTTTCGTTCGTGAGGCGCGCCAACAGCAGATGCAGATAAGATGGTCCATCGCAGCTCATAGCCGCGCTCCCAAAATTCATGACACACCTCTTGCAACCCAAGATGAACGATGCCGTGAACATTTTCCATGAACACGAGCGGCGGCTTGAATACGTCGACTATGCGAATCACTTCATGGAATAGCCCACTTTGGTCGTCTTTGAATCCCTCTTGCAAGCCGAGCGGCGAGAAACCGACACAAGGAAATCCACCCACAATGATGTGGACTTTCTTGTTGCGGGCCCATGCCTTGTCGAGCGTGCGCACATCGGGGCAAATTGGCGCCGTGGGAAGGTCGCCGGCAGCCATGCGCGCTTGAAGCACGGCGCGGCAACTGCTCTCAATATCGCAGTAAACGAGTGGCTTGGTCATGCCTCGCAGCCCGAGGGTAATTCCACCGATTCCGGAAAATAGATCGACAGAGTTTAGCATCTATTTTGAACGTCGCAAGATTAATTCACGAGAGCAAACATACCCATGTAAATATCAATCCCGCCCCCAGGAACCCATGTATTGCTATCAGATGAAGTGTTTCCTATAAAATTATGGAGCGTTCCTGTGCCGGAGCTGCCCGCTTTCCGCGTTGGTCCAAGAATGATTCGCTTATCCGTGTTTCCGCCATAACCCGATGCGACGCCTGCAGTGAAGCTAAACGTGGAATCTTCAAAGCCGCCGTGGGTAGAGTATTGCGCATTTGAGAGCAATGTGTAGGATGAAGTCCCATATTTTTTGTAAAACATCTTGAAACCGGTGGACACATTGCCAGCGTAAGATCCAATGGTAAACGGCCAAGACGCCCCTGTGCGAACGAGCAACAAAACATCATTAAATCCATAGGACGCCGTACTGTCGGTAACATGCTTGTTAACAAAGAGCACCTGCTGCGGATTGTAGGTCTCGAAATAAAATTGCGCCATGCTGGTGTTTTCGGTCACGGTGCTCAGTAGTGAATACGTCTCTGTTACCATGATTGATGTGGACGCACTTGTGGCTCGCACGCATGTCACAAGCTTGTTGGCGGTGTTCGGCCCACTTGGATGAAATGTTGTGTAGCGCACGAGAACAATACCAGTACCTCCATTTCCCCCATTGCCACCGTTGCCACCTGCAGTAACACCTGCCCCGCCACCTCCGCCCGTAGCCGCAACTGCATTGTCTCCATGGGAGCCCATGTATGCGCCCATAGCAATTTTATTGTTGGGGTCACCGCCATTGCCGCCGCCGCCTGCACCACCCAAGCCCCGGAGTCCTGCAGGGGTTGGGTCATGTGATCCGCCGCCTCCGCCACCTGCAAGCCAACCCACAGGTGAGCCAACGGCCGATGTTGCGAACGCTCGAATAGATTTTCCATCCCCACCATTTCCTATGGCAGAAACCGACCCAGACATGCCGACCGACCCTGCGCCGCCGCCGCCGCCATTTTTCCATTGACTCGTAGTCGAGAGTGAGCTATCAATTGAGCCGCCACCGCCATAACCTTGGCCGCTTGTTCCTGCACCTCCGTTGTTAAAATTGATACCAGACCCTTGAAATGCATTACCGTATCTGCCGCCGCCGCCGCAACCTCCACTCTTTCCAGGCTCGTTCTTTATCCCCGATTCGTTATAATCAGAGCCGCCGCCGCCGCCGCCAATGGCAGTAAAGCCAAAAGCAGACGAGTCTCCTCCGTTGTATCCTGTAATACCCGTTCCGCCGCCGCCAGCACCACCTGCGCCTACTATAATGGAGTACGTTCCGGCCGAAACGGGTTGGACAAAAGCTAGCAATCCGCCAGCTCCACCGCCGCCGCCTGCCCGTCCACCACCACCTGCGCCGCCGCCGACTATAACCACTGTTGCTGTTCCTGCGCGAGTGACCTGAAATGTGCTCGATGCCGTAAATTTGTGAACTTGTTCGGTGTCACCTACTGTTGTTACAGTGCCTCCAGTCGCGACAAGGGCCAAACTAGGTGCGCTTACCGGTTTTTGCCAGAGGTCGCTAAGTTTTACCTGGCCAGTGCTAAGAATCCCGTCAAATTTGCTATACATTGTACCCATACGAAGTGTGGTTGTCATGCTATTCCCCAATAGTTGATTAATTGCTCCAAATGAGAGTGCCATGGCGGCACACTCGCTTACTACACATTTATCCTAAACGTTTTCTACCCGCGTACTTTTTTCTAAATTGTAATTATTGCAAGCACTTCACACTGGGATCTTTACGCGCCGCCGCCCGCTGGGTTCCGGCAGTTCAAAATGTCATACGATCCTGCGCTCTACGTGAAGAAAGCTTTTACGTCTATTCACACTCCGAAATCAAGTCCACATTCAAGAGATGGACGCAACTGTTCCCAACTGTTACTCCTTACTACGCAGTGAAATGCAACCATGAAGGCACGCTATTGACCAGCCTGGCGCACTTGGGCGCTCGCTTTGACTGTGCGAGCCCGAGCGAGATTGAGCGGGTCCTGGCGTTGAATGTGCCCGCGAGTAACATCATTTATGCGAACCCGTGCAAGCGGGTCCGGGACCTTTTGTACGCCCAGGCGTGCGGCGTGGGTCTCACCACTCTCGACACTTATTATGAAATCGACAAAATTGCAGATGCCTGCACCGAGGGTGGTATGGCGGTTCTGCTTCGCATATTTGCCAGCGACCCGAATGCACAATGTGTGCTCAGCAATAAATTTGGCGCCAACGAGCCGGACTGGCGCCGCATGCTTGTGCACATGAAAGAGCGCGGCCTCAATTGTGCCGGAGTGAGCTTTCATGTTGGTTCGGGCGCATGCACACCATCCGCCTTTTCGAGTGCCATCGCATCTGCTGCTGCGGCGTTTGAGCTCGCTCGCGAGACGGGACATTCCCCGAATATTTTGGATATTGGTGGGGGATTCAGCTTGTCCACCATGGACAACATTGCACCTGTTGTGAACGAAGCCATAGAAACGCACTTTGGCGACCAGCCCGATGTCCAAATAATTGCAGAGCCGGGGCGGCTATTTGCGGAACACAGTGCCGCATTTGCGGTTCAAATAATAGGTATGCGCGAAAGCGTGACCACAGAAAAAAGACAATACTGGATTACAGACGGTTTATATGGGTCCTTCAACTGTGTGTTGTTCGACCACGCGGTTATACATCCTCCCATAGTATTGAAAAAAGACGGCACATTAGCAGATGATTCCGGCGGCGCCCTTGAAACAGCAGACGTGTTTGGTGCGACGTGCGACGGACTCGACACGGTGTCGCGCGACATCAAAATTCCGCGCGCTGAAGTGGGCGACTGGCTGTTGTTTCCGGACATGGGTGCCTACACGATTGCGGGCGCGACGACCTTCAATGGCATTCTTTTCAATCAAGTGAGAACATTTGATGCTTAACGCGGTGGTTTCTCGTCAGGTTTTAGTTTATATTTCTTAGGGCGCGGCTTGTGCGAAATCGTACGCTTTGCTCCTCCTCTCGCCGGGGTAGCGGCAGGCCATAGACTGTCGCGAACTTCTTGCATCATAGCTAATGTATCACTCAGCGTCATGTCGCCAATTTTTGCATTGTCCACGAAATATTTGATGTCGTCCAACTCACCTCGAACGGCTGCCTCGCGCATCTTCGTAGCCGATGCCCCAGTAATATCGTCCGCTGCATCGTCACGTTGCCCAACCGACATCACTTTAACATTCAAGTCGTATTTTGTAAACATGTCATTCATTTCGTTCACTCGGTCGCCGCCAAACATAGCAGTTATGTCAGTGTATCCTGAGTCTTTAAAACTCTGGATGGCAGAGAATATGGTTTTACCAGCGTGGTCTGCTTTTAAAAAGCGCACAGATGAGAACATTCGTTGTAAATAGTAAATACGCCTGTCGATTTTTAAGGGATTCTCATTCGCCCTACACGACTCGAACGTACTCTCCGTTTTTTGTCTTTTATGCACCTTTGAACCAACCCATGCCTTGTTGCACGAGGACGATACAACTATATAATGGTCTGATTTCGTGCGTTTTGCCTCCGCCAGCACTTGCTTTATTAAAAGATCGTGGCCTACATGCGGTGGCTGGAATCGTCCAAACGTGAAGACTAGTTTCTTAGGGGACTCTTTCGATGACATTTGCAAAATACAGCTACCTTTTGGTTATAAACTATTTTCCCAACTATTTTTTCGTGTAGTGCAAGTAAGTATGCAGTCGTCACCGATACCGGCTCCCATTTTTATGTCGAGTATGCAAGCGGGCGTTCCGCCGACGCCAATGGCGCCAAGTGCCGCCGGGCCCATGGCCGTTGCGCCTGCGCGGGCAGCAGAGTATCAATACGGCGCAAAAATAAAGATAGCTGCTCTAGTTGCCATTGCTTATTGGTTTCTGAGTTCGCAGCCGTTCTTCACTATTTTGAATGGCATCATTTGTTCTTTCTCGCTGACAGCGGCGCCGTGTGTAAACGACCAAGGGTGCGGTACGATGAAGGGCGTTGCAATTGGCGGCTTTATATTGTTTGTCTTTACAATGTACCTTTTAGGAGGTCTGTAGCATGATTTTGCGAGTTATATCTAGAGGGGTAATGGCGCCGCAATTGGAACTTTCTCGATTGGAGGCGCGCTTGCGACTACTGATCGCCGAATTGGAACAAAAGCTTACCACATCCTCTCAACAGCAAAATGAAATGCAAGCCAAGCTGAATATCATCCAGGAAAAGCTACGAACTCTCGTTGCGAAGGATGAGATGAAAAAGGCGCGGAAGCAACTGAATCCGGTATTTGAGACCGATGAGGAGTGTGACGGGAGCGTCTAAAGTGCAAAAATGATGGGATGTGTCGTCGTTTGAATATTTTTGTTTTTACTTCTTGGCAGCAACAGGCTTCTTAGCAACCGTCTTCTTCACAGGAGGTGGAGGCGGCGGCGTCGGCTCGTGCTCCTCTTCCTCCTCGACCTCGCTGTCAACATCCTCCTGCTCTTGCTCCTCCTCAGCGGCCTCACTCTCAGCATCACTGTCCTCGAGAATGACGGGAGCGGGAGCGGGTGCTGACTTCTTTGCAGTGGCGGCCGCTGGAGTTGCCTTGGCCGCCTTGGCTGCCGTCATGGCATCCTCGAGAAGGTCCTCGTCCTCCTCGCTGGCAACCGCCTCCTTCTCGTCATCGCTGTCGTCCTCGAAGTCAACATCGGCCTTGACCGCCTGCTCAATCTTAACCTTGATGGCCTTGGTCGAGCAACCAAACTTGCCACCCGCAACCCAGATGCCGGTGATTTCGAACAGCACCTGGGCAGTTGCGCCCTTCAGGTTGTCCTTGATGGTGTTAAAGTCAATGGGGTTCTTGTCGGCATCGATGCACTCGAAGCGAAACTTGTCATTCGCCGCATCGTAAGGCAGCTTTACCTTGAGGCTGGCAGGAAAGCGCGTCGAGGGCAGTCCAGTGTCCTTGTCTGTCGACGTCTTGACTAGCGGCGTGAACATGTTCTCTACGAACTCGCGCATCCCCTTGTAATCGTTGCGGAACCAGTCTAGGCGCTTACCGAAGCCCTCGTCCACGACGGCATCGCCAATCTCAACGAGCTTATCGTGTAGAATCTTGACGGCGGGGTTGCGCTCGAGGTCGCGGAAAGACAGAGTCATGTCGAAGCGCTTAGGGCCGTCAGCAGGTCGGCCAGCCTTGGCGTCCATGGCGGCGCTGTCGTTCACGCCATAAGGCAGGGGCATGTTTGGCGTCTGCACATAAAACTTGCCACCCTTGTAATTGATGTAGGCCATCTTGCATCCATTGTCCAGCTTCTTCATGGCGGAGAAACGGAGACCGGCGACATCGATGTTCTTGGGCTTGCAGGAGATGGTAGACGACATTCTTGCTTGTTAAGAGATATTGCTCTTGAATTCTTAAGTAGTTTTTTGGAACTTAAGGCGTCAATTTTTCCCGTGGGGCCCGGCCCCTCGCCTTTTTAGGCTTTTATGTGACCGTATATCAAGTTGTGTCTTTCATGTCAACGAGTGCCCCAATATTTGCATTTCGGTACAACGCATCGGGTGCAAATTTTGATGCGCCTACTGGATTTACAGGGGCAGTTACGTATACAGGACTTGTAGATGGTCAAGCAAATTATACTTTTACACCACCACCTGGATGGACGAGTGTTGATGTGCTTGTAGTTGCAGGCGGCGGCGGCGGCGGGTCAGGAGGCGGAGGGGCAGGAGGACTCATATATAGTTCTATGGACAATGTGCAAAATACAAGCATGTCTATAGTAGTTGGATCGGGTGGCATAGGTGGCGGAGGTGGAGCAAGTGGTTTAGGAAGTAGTAGTGGAACGCCAACTAATGGTAAAAACTCCTCCCTTGGAACCCTCATTGCAGTTGGCGGCGGAGCTGGAGGGGGTTATAATAATGCAGTTAATGGAAACAACGGAGGGTCTGGTGGAGGAACTCGTTTTGATGTAACAGGTTTAGCGGCAAGCACGGGAACGCAAAATCAAGGGTATCCCGGAGGTCTTTGTATTAGGGCAGGATATGGCGGCGGCGGTGGCGGTGGTGGGGCAGGAGGTATAGGACAAAACTCAATTAACGAATCCGCAGTTGTTGGCCGTGGTGGTCTTGCAGGAAGTGGCATATATATGCCAAAATTTTCTACAGTATATGGCTCACCTATTGGGTGGTTTGCGGGAGGTGGCGGCGGCGGCGCAAATACGAACAGTATACCTGCTACAGGTGGTGGATTGGGAGGTTCTGGAGGCGGGGGAAATGGATCGCTTGCCGATTACGCTGTAGGAAATGCTGCCGTTCAGCACACCGGTGGAGGTGGTGGTGGAGGTGATCCAGAAGGAGCAGGCGCGAACGGTGGTTCGGGAATCGTTATTGTACGATTTCGATCTGGTCTCGCTTTTCCATCTGCTGGTTCACTGACCTTTTCAGGCATACGAAGTTTACTGCGCGGTGCTGCAAGCTCAGGTGTTGTAAGCTATTCGCAACAAGCTCAAACCAAACTATATAGGGGGAGAACAGGGGGTGCTGTATTTGCATTTCGGTATAACACCGCAGGTGCCGATTTTGATGCACCGACTGGATTTACAGGAGTAGTGACGTACATGGGAACTGCAAATGGTCTTGCTAACTATACATGGGTACCACCATTGAATTGTGTGGTAGTTGATGTTTTAATTGTTGCGGGTGGTGGCGGTGTTCCAGGTGACGTTGGCGGTGGAGGGGGTGCCGGTGGAGTTAGATTGCTTAAAAGTCAAACAATCACTCAAACTACATATACAATAAGTGTGGGTGCAGGAGGCACTGGGTCTCTTCCAGGCGGTGCAAATAATGCGCTATCTACAAATGGTTTTAATTCATCTATATCCACACTAGGAACATCGATTGGCGGCGGCAGGGGAGGATTATATAGTTCGCATAATGCTGGAACTGGCGGCTCTGGAGGTGGGGCATCATACATTGCACTCGCAGGAACGGGAACAGCCGGCCAAGGATTCGATGGAGGTAGTGTTCAATTACCGTATGTAAATCATGGGTCAGCATCTGGTGGCGGCGCCGGAGAAACCGGAAAAATATATGGAACGAATGGAACTAGTGTAGGCCCTGCTGGCGGCAATGGTGTTTTTATTGACATTTTTCCAACTTATGGCGATCCTAGTAACCTTGGATGGTTTGGAGGAGGAGGAGGTGGCGGCGGAGCGGGGGGTGGCGGTTCAGGTGGGATGGGTGGTGGTGGAAATGGTAAAGATAGGGATACAGTTTCAAGAGGTTTTAATGGCGTTTCACATACAGGCGGTGGAGGTGGTGGAAATGGACACCCGCATTATGGAGGTGCAGACGGAGGGTCAGGTATTGTTATAATTCGTCCGGTAACATTTACAGCTAACGAACCAATCTCGCGAAACAGCTTTCTTAATAGACTATTTATGCCAGCTATCGGTAATTTATGGAGTCTTGGAGCTCTTGATTTCATAAATTCGATACCAGTCGCTGCTTACTCATTGTGCCGCCTTTTTACAACATATACAGGTCCACAAGTGCGCGTTCGACGTTCAGGCGACAGCCTTGAAACCGATGTATACTTAAATGCAAGTGGCATCATCTACAAAATTGGGGCGACTGGAACGGATTGGGCAACATGGAGTGCTAGTCAAACAGTGCATGTGTCAATTTGGTACGACCAAAGTGGAAAAAACAAGCACGCCACTCAAGCAACTGCATCACTACAACCATTATTTTCATCTAGTGCCGCTGGTCTAGATTTCAACACAAATAGGTACATGGCTTTGCCAAATGCAACATTTCCTACAGGTAATTCAAGTTACTCAATATCAGTGAGATACAGTAATTATGTAAGTGGTTTTTCTGCCTTATTCTCAAGTGGAAGTCCTGGAACATATTCTGCAGTACTTGCGGGTGCTGTAATGAGTACGACAACAAACAGGCATTATTGGTGGGGAAATGACATTGATACTACATTATCGGGTACATCTAACAAACTCGCATGGATATATGGTCAATCTACAAATGGCTTAGTAGGTGATCTGAAGTCATTTGTAAATGGCGTACGACAATCCGTTACGTACAGTGGGACTTCATCTGGTCAACCAAGAAATAGCACAAGTTCAGGTAATTACATCGGTTATGAAACGTTAAATGGATACGCAAATTGCAGCATTCACTACTTGATAGTATTTGATAACAAAATAGAGGAGAGTGCTGTTGCTGACATGGAATATTTTATTTAGAGTGAGTTGGCATCAAATCGCCTCTCGTATAATTTGAAAAGCGCACCATCCGCTGGTCGTAGTGCCCGCTCAATCCAATGGTCCCACACTTGCCGCCGTACCAGCTTCAGTCTCCGGGCTGTTACGTCGCGCCAGTGCCGGCCCCATCGTAATGACCTCCATTTGTAGGTCTGCTGGCATACTTTTAGGAATTCTACATATTCTGCTGTGATTGCTTTTACCTCTTGTTTTCTTATTTGCCGCTCCACTCGTTTGGTGCTTACATATGCCCATTTTTCGACGGGTGGCGGAGGGCCGCAAAGCTCACCAAGCTTATTCATGCACTTGTGGAAAAGATGGTACACCACCGCAGACTCATTAAACGTCGAGAGGTCTATATAAAATGCGACGGTGATTATGTTAACCACAAGTTGTGAGCCATTTATCCTCAAATCAATGTGGTCCCAACGGTTGCTTGTTGGAAATTGTTTAATGTTATCAAATGCTGCACGATCAGCGTATATGTACACCATGTCATCACATGGGTGAGTAATAATAACAGGAAGTCCTTTCAAGCGTGCTTGAATACTCGCGACGATTAGATTATTCATTTTTGTGTTGTATTTATTGCTTGTTGTCGCTCCTTTTTTATATCATCATGCAAACGACGTTGTTTGAGAAGCCGATATTGTGCTTATGGTTGCCGCCGCAAGAGCGCTAGCGAAGTACAAAACTTCGAATATTTCGCTATTATAAAGAGGACCCGTTGCACCAAAGCTATGTCGGTAACCCAAATGGAAATGCTGATTTGTGTATGTAACCGGTGAATATGCAGTTGAACTTGCAACTTGTGCCCCGTTTACATACATGCGCGAGTTCGACGGCCCGAAGAGCAATGCGGCGCTTTTCTTTCCCGTGACAGCCGTTGACGAGCCATATGTACGGCTAAGATAGTCTGAACCGTGCAAAAGTTCGTAAACGCTTTCATTTTTGACCAATGTGTCAAAAACATTGCCACTGGAATCCTCAATACCAAAGTATCCAGCCGCCGACCCATAATTGAAATTGCACATTCCAATCATTGTAAAACTCGTGATAGTGCCTGTAAAATAGTGGCGCAAACGACTAAAATTGAATCGAATACCAGAGTATGTGCTTGACGCAACAATTGTAGGTTGTCGTGTGGTGTCAGTCTCTTCCATATATCTATTGTTCCCTGTTTGGTCGTACATTCTAACAATATACCCCGTAGCACCATTGAGCCACGCAGCTATTTTAGTCCCTCTTCCATTTACTGATGTTCCCACAATTCCATTAACGTCACCGTAAAATGCGAGGACAGCGTTGTCAGTTGACCGCCGCACTTGAACCATTGGGCCGTTGTATGTTGAATAGAGCCGCCGCACAGAATATCCTGCAAATGGTGTGGCTCCCGCTGTATCTAATATTGGGATATTGTTAGCCCTCCCGTAAAATTGCGTCAAACTGATGGTTCCTGTCTCTGGAATAGGCGAAACCGTGGGCTTGTAGAAGATTTTGCTATCGTAAAGCGTACTCATCGATATCGTTCCTGTTTTTCCAAATTGTGTACGCACATCCCCAAGTGATAATTTTCCAGAGGCAGCTAAAGCCATTATACCGCCTTTTGTCTTCTGTCTTCTATCTAATGGGGCTTAAAGAAACTTGTATATGGATATTATAGAATGGCGACCACAACTCAACACAAGGGAAAGGCTGTGCTCTTTGGTATCAACTACCTCGCAACACCGTCTGCGGCCCTGCAAGGATGCATCAACGATGTGAAGAACATGGCAGTTTACTTGCAAACAACCTACAAAATGCCGGTTGTTGCCTATACCGATGACATTACACCCGCGGACACAAGTGCTCAAGGCATTCTGCGTCGCCTGTATGAGCTCGCGCTGCAATCGTACAGTGAGAACCTTGATTACGTTTGGATTCATTATTCTGGCCATGGTTCCTACATGCGCGACACATCGCGCGACGAGCGCGACGGCAAAGATGAATGCCTCGTGCCAAGTGACTTCATGACTGCGGGATTGGTGAAGGATGATGTCATTAACTCGCTGTTTCGCCATTTTAATCCCAAGACGCGCATCATTGCAATTTTCGATTGTTGCCACAGCGGCACTATCTGCGATGTCAAATATAGCTGGGAAGGCCCCAAGATTGTAAAGATTGAGAACATTTCTTGCACGGTGCCTTGCAAAGTTATCAGCATTTCAGGATGCTTGGACACGCAGACATCTGCCGACGCATACGATGTGATGAAAGATGGCAAATGGGCAGGTGCCATGACGGCTTGCCTATTGGCTGTGCTCGTCGAAAACCCGGCTATACGAAAGGATGTGTTTGCGCTAGTTGCTGCTCTTCGCACCAAACTCAAGGAGCGCAAGTTTAGCCAAGTGCCGTTGCTATGCACCACGCACAACTTGTCAAGAGACCGTACATTCCTACCTCTTTAGACTACCTAAGGGAGTCAGACGACTTATTTTTATGTAAGCATGATATGCGGGTTAAGGCTTTACAAAAGAGCGGGCGGTCGTTGCAGAAAATGTGAAACGGAGTGCAAATCCTCTCACCGTGGGCGGGGGGCGGGGTTACAGGCCGTTCTAAAGGACATGTTGGGAGACGACGCCATTTGGTTTTGGAACTCGTCAGTTGAGTACTTTGAGCGACTGGAACCGGAGGACGACTCCAAGTGCGTGCAAGCCATGGAACACATCTTTCTTAAAGAGGAGCTGGAAGTCCGTGCACGTCAAATTGGGTGGACACCATTCGCATATATGAGTCCTGCGAGTTATCTATGCAACCATTATATCAAACTTGCGGCGCTTTCGAAAAACGAACGATTCATCAATGCTCTTACGTGCTTGCAGACTAAGTATAGGTGCGAATACGCCAAAAAATTACATGGCCCCAACAAGACTCCGGTGAATGCAACAGATGCGTTCACCCTCGAGCCGATCGCAGACATTTCGTCAAAGTATCGATTCTCTTTTGAGAGTCAAGATGACGGCAGTGTATATGCCTTTTCGGCACCTGAATTGCATAGATACATCACGGCGTATGCGGCTGTGAATCCATTCACGCGAGTTGCCATACCGGCCGAGGCGCTTGAGCGCTTGACCAAGCTGATGGCAAACGTTCCTCAATCGGTGAAACAACCCATCACCGTTTGGCGGTCACCGCAGGATGCCTTCGTAGATGTGTTACATAGCTACGAGTGCTTTGGCTTTTATACGAGCCTGGAATGGTTTAGCGAGTTGTCGTGCGAAGCAATTTACACCATTTTCGAAACATTGAGCCGCGATAGGCACATTCCATCCCATTTGTTTAATTTGGAGCGCCTCGACACAGAGGTGGACCCCGATGAAATTCTTATGACGTGGAGGTATGCGCTCGCCACAACGATGCAAACAATTGTTCGTTACACATTCGAGACGCAGTTTTACACCATTTGTAAGCTCTTTGTGGCATTGGCGGACACCAACGAGGAGATGCGCACCGCATTACCGCAGTGGGTGAATGCAGGGGCTGCGGGCCAAATGATGTAGTCAAAGCGTTTTTTGTTTTGCTTTGCTGATATTAGTAGTTATGAGCATAAACGAATATCCTCCTCCTGGATACACTCCGTTGGGAGGGGTATGGACAAAGGATATGAACGACACTGTTATTGGATTTGATGGCACAACAATTTATGTAAAGTATAAAACGACCATTTCCGGTGCTGCATATGGTAATGGGCTGTATATTGCATGGTCCAATTCAATATATAGCTATTCACATGCAGCAGTCTATAATCCGAATGAATGGCCACCATCTGGGGCGTTTGACAAAGTCAATGGGGATTCGGCTTCGAAAAGTGGATGGCATTCCAGCGAAGGTCACAATGCAGTGAGCGCATTTTCAAGCACCGTAGATATGACCATTCCCCCAAATTTGTACATTTCGCTCCCCAATCCTATAAGCATAACGTCGTACTCCATCCAAGCCCGTCCGGCGTGTTGCACAACACAGGTGCCCACAAAATGGAATTTTTATGGGACAAACGATGGAGGTGTTACATGGACGCTAATACACACCCAGCAAAACATAACGGGTTGGACTCTAGGTGAAACCCGTACATTTGCCGTGGCTAACTCGAGTGATAGCACATATCATAGTTTTCGTTGGGAGCTTTTACGCAACGGCATCGATACCGTGATGCATATATCTGAAGTTCGCCTTTATGGAATCGAACCGACGGTGCCAACTTCAACAACCGCCTTTAGTCGAATAAATTATTTACTAGGGAACGCGACTAACAAAACGATACGTTCTCAACAAATTCATTCTTTATTTGGAAGCTCTGTAGGACCGTACCCGATTTCTGCCATTCGGGGTATAAAACCAAGATTAGGTAATTCGCCATTCAACCCTGCACCAAGCGCCCAATTCCTAAAAACCACTTACGGATACACTGGCGCAGGGATGTACTACATAAAGCCCCCTTTTAGTGACACCGTTGTTCAAACACTGTGCCTATTTGATACATTCGGTGGAGGTTGGACCTGTTTCATGGGAGGCAAGCACGAGCATACATATGGATTGGATGCCCCATCTGGTGGCTATAGCTACGATGTCAAATCTTTCAAAAATATATTCAACTCTGGCTTTTATCTTAGCGGCAATCCGGCAACCACCATCGTGAATGCTACATTCTCAAATTTTGACGTGGGAAACAAGTATTTCTTAACCAAAAAAGAGTGGTACAAGAATGTTTCACCTGGTGGGATTCCTGAATTTCTCTACTTTGTGACGAATGATGTCAACGGAACGTTTGATAGCCATTCAAGCAATAATCACGCACACCTTGCACCGTTGACGAACGCAGACAATTTCTTGGTAGCCGGCGATTTTGGGAATCGTGCAATTAACACAATAAGTTATAAAGTAAGGGGAATAACATCAACATCATCGAGGTGGTGGAGTTATGACGCACATAGTGATGTTGGGTATAGTGGTATTACGTCACTTTTGGCATCGGAAGATTCTTTTGGCCTATCGCGGGTCCACACTGACCATTTTGCAAGCGGGCAATATATGCTTCGCTTTATTCGGGAACGTGTCGGGAACTCGCCCTACTTTCCAGCACCGAGTGCTCAGTACCTCAAAGATACCTATAATTACACAGGAACTGGCGTGTTTTTTATTAAACCTGCTGGCACTGAGATAACTGTAAAAACTCTGTGCCTTTTTGACGATTTTGGTGGTGGATGGACTTGCTTTATGGCTGGCAAATTCGAACATACATATGGCTTGAATACCAAAACGGGCACCAATTATTCAATTGGCGATGGCAACATTTTTAACAGTCGCTACGGCCTGACTGCCGACCCGCTGACTCAGGTTTTGAACGCAAAGTTTGTAGATTTCGACATTTCGAATCAATACTTTTTGACCAAAAAAGATTGGCACACACGGATCCACACGACAACAACGCCAGAGTTTCTATTCTATGTTACGAACGATTTGTCCGGAGCTTTTGACACACACTCATCTAATAACCATGCACACGTGGCGCCCAACTCGGCACTTGAGAACTTTTTCGTTTCCGAATTCGCACCGCGTGCAGTTACAACTCCAAGTTGTAAGGTTCGTGGCAATTACATTGGTTCATCTATCGGCTGGTGGAATGGCACAAACACTTTCGATCCACATATTGATGTTAATTATAATGGAGTCACTGCTCTTATTTCATCTGAAGATGCATTTGGCTATGGTGCAATTGACGCTGCTCACTTTCAAGCAGGGCAATACATGTTACGATTTGTACGCAGTGCACGAGTAGGAAATTGTCCAAGCAACCCTGCACCCAGTGCACAATATCTCAAAAACACATACGGATATACAGGAACGGGCTATTTTTATATAAAACCAGTTGGTTCGAGTATTACCGTGCGTACGCTTTGCTTATTTGATACATTTGGTGGTGGCTGGATGTGTTTCATTGCAGGTTCCTACGCGCAAACGTACGGTGTAAGCGGATATGCGGCGCCCGGTCCAAATATTTTTGCATCCGGTGTATACTTTAGTGCGGACCCACTGTCACAACTATCGGCTTCTGCAAGCTACACAACCGAATTTAATCTTCGTAGTCGATATTTTCTAACGGATGACGATTGGTATAAATACTTGCCTAAGCTAGCGGCTAACCGCGAATTTCTCATATATGTTACAAACAGTGTTGACGGTGTATTTGATTCGCATTCCAACAACAATCACGCATGGATGCAACCTGCAAATACAACGGGTGACTTTTTTCAATCAAATGCTACAAACACGCCCATATACACGCCTAGTTGTAAAGCACGTGGTCTCACCTTTCCCACTACCATAAGTTGGTGGGCAAATGATTTTCATACTGATTATGGTGTTAATGGGGTTGCATCTGTAGTGTCGTCAGAGGACGCCTTTGGGCACTCTTACCCAACGTCAGGTCATTTTACGACAGGACAATATTTATTGAAGTTTGTGAGGTAAGTTAACCCCGTTTGGGCCAGAGAGGTTAATGCATCTAGCTTGTGCCAATCACAATCACAAACACGACAAGCACAAATATAATCATGGACGACGTTACCCAACTGCCTGCAATCGTTCGGGCATTTTTGAACTGGCTAGCAGCTCACGATTCGGGGAATCATGAAGAAAAAATATGGGTGTTGCAAAAATCATTTCAAGAAATCGAAGCGCCTTATTTTGCTCATGGGACAGTCTATTTTGCTGCACGCACTGTGGTCGCCACCATACGCGACGGCGACATGCACGATTTGTTTTTATACGGACTCGAGGATTGGAAAGATACCGCGAGTGTGGCCGAGTTGGCAAACGTCAGCGAATATGTCGATGCATGGGCTCCTGCCGTCTTACTAGAACTGCAAATACCGGTACTACCATGGATGGAGTGCATCGATGATGGCATCGAACGCTTAGTGGAGCGGATGACAGAGTATCCCGATGAGATTGAGTACGTTTTTGCGTACGTCAAGGTCAATTATTATAAGTTGGCAATGGCGAACATAAACGCTATTTCCATTTCATCGGCCGCGTGCATTGCTGCATGAGTTAAGAACTAAGTATAGATTTGTTTATAATGGAGCCCTTTAGTCTTATCGTAGCTTGCACACAAACGGGAGGTATTGGGATGAACAACGGCATACCGTGGCATGTTCCGCAAGATATGAAACACTTCTACCAGATAACAACAACCAAATCGCCGCTGAAAAATGCGGTAATCATGGGGCGTAAGACATGGGATAGCATGCAGCAAAAACCTCTCAAGAACCGCATAAATGTTGTAATATCGTCGACATTGACAAACGAGACCGGAATCGTTTTAGCGCTATCACTTCAAGATGCGTTGGACAAGCTGAAAAATGTAGGTCATATTTTTGTCATTGGAGGCGCATCGGTTTATCAAGATGCGCTTGCCCATCCAATGTGCACCACAGCGCATGTGACATGGATTCACGACCACTATGAATGCGATGCGTTTTTCCCGGTTGAACTATTCAAGCACAGATTTGAGAAAGATGGCTTGGTAATTGAAGAAACGCCCAATTATACAATAATGAAATACACCCGTGGGTAGACATTAAGCTTGCCTGAACGAACGAACGCTCAACCAAGCTTGATGGCCACCGGCTTGCCTATATACTGCGCATGCGAACCCCAAACATACTTATTTTGACGTATCTCATAAATCACATCGAGTATGTACGATGATGTAAATATAGCATCGTCGTAGTGTTCCAAAAATATGTACAATTGGCCAAGAAGTACCTGAAGGGCAAGCGCTTGAGGAATCTCATACCCAAGAGAAAATCCAAAGTCGAACATCACCACATGATACCCGCCCTCCACTTTGATTATTCCTGTGTTGTCGGGATGATTATCTCCGTGCACGACTCCCATTGAAATCATGCGTTCAAGCACGCCCACCACTTGTTGCTCGAGCTTCTTGTACGGCTCGCTTTCCACCATGGCTAGCGAAATCGGCCGCGCCTTGCCCTTTTTCTTTGCCCACTCCTTTGACGTAGGAAGCATGCTAGCCCATGTGCCTGCCATTTGCTCCATGCGATAGTAACCATTGCCCTTGCAATACCACGGCGCATCGTCAAACACCCGAGGGCCTATACCTGCATCGCCGAGTATCTTACCAATGCAGACCTCGTCATGCAGTTGTTTTTTTGCAGCGGCGTTCTTTACCGCAACCTCTTTCAATACAATATCGCCGAGTTTGTCGTCGTGCACAAGCAGCGCCTTTCCTACGTCGCCCTCGCCGAGAACTTTCATTGGCTTGTAACGATGCAAACATTCTTGTTGCGCGACAGTTCCGCATGTGCTTCTGTCAAGCTTGAATACACGCGGGGTTCGTGTAAGCGATGCGTTGCGACTTGATGGGCTTTTCGATTCAATGGGCATTTCCTATATGGACCACGCGTAATAACTTGCATTGCCTAAAAATACATAACGGAAGACCCCTTGACGTTTGTGGACGCAATGAATGTAGATCCTAAAGTGGCGTATGCATTTCCGTCATTAAATCCAATTTCGTCGCCATTCGCGGAGACAGAGTACAAAGACAAATATGCATACATTAAATAATCTCCATTTGGCTCCCCAAAAACAGTGTTACGTAGAAACCATTTGCCCCCATCGGGTACCTCCCAATCAGGAGCACCGCCATCGTAATACCGCGGGTCTCGCATAATTAACGTAGTGTAAGTTCCACTCGCAACTGTTGTTATTTTTCTGTTAATTGCGCCGGCAGTTTTCACATCATTTGCTATCGTTGACTGGTTTACATTCACCACATAGTCATATATTGCGGCCCAGTGCCCCTGACTTCTTGGATAAAAGACATCTAGTCCCAAAGCCCGTCCTCCATGAGTTGAATAGGTGTAATTCGCGGTGGTATTTGCATTATTTGTTATTCTATAGAAATCGTAGCCGCCGCCATCGGCTGTAAAATTAACATACATTTGAAGTGCGCTTGGCATGGCAGGCGACTTAATCCAAAACAATCCATTAACAAGTGGCAAATTGTAGAGTTTCCGTAATTCATTTAAGTGCCATCCACTCAACGATGGTTTGGTACTACTTGAACCATCATATAGAAACGTTGGGAGGATGTAGTATGAATTAATGAACATTGAACCCTGAACATGTAAGTTAGCTTGTGGGGTCGTCGTCCCAATGCCAACATTCCCATTGGACAATACACGTATTCTATCTGCACCCGCCGTCACGACACCTATTGTGCTATCAGCGGGCAAATATAAGCCTGTTGTTGTGTTGTTTGCCCATGTATATGCAGGTGTGCTCACCGTATTGGATGGTTGACCCAAAAACACCATTGTAAGTAAGTTAACTGTTACAAACAAAAATTAATCATTCATCGTTGCGTTATAACTTCATTATGAAAGCAAGAGCATAGTAGGGTGGCAAAATACCAAATGCGGTTCCTGACCCGGTGTTGTTTGTCGTGAATGTGTGGGTGTGAGCAGAATTTGTTGAATCTATAATATATGTCGATCCATTTGCAGCATATACGCCATCATTTGGTGGAGGGTAATTTACATTGCCGGTCCAATTAAAGTCATCTACGCTTCCGTGACGTTGTGTATGGTTGTGTGCTCCACTATTATCAGTTGTCCCTGTGTGATTATGTGCCGGTAAATTTGCAACTGCAAGTGCAGCTGTTGTCGCACCGCCAGTAGCAGCAACAGCGTACGTGCTTCCCGCACCCACAATGAAGCGGCTCCTCAAATCAGGTGTTGTATTCGCGCCGTCGCAAATAGCCCATCCTGTTGGAATGGCTGCAATGCTACCCGACCACATCACAATAACACCCCGGGGAACGAATGCATTTGTTACTGTGCCTATTTGGATATTGGTGGCTATTACATTCCCTGACACATCTAACTTTCCAAGTGGGTTAGTTGTCCCAATGCCAACATTCCCATTGGACAAAACACGTATTCTATCTGCACCCGCCGTCACTATACCTATTGTGCTAGCTGCAGGCAGGTATAAGCCCGTGCTAGTATCTGTTGCCCATGAAAATGATGGTGTTGATAAAGTGTCGCTCGGCTGACCCAAAAACACCATTGTAAGTAAGTTAACTTAATTACTCATTCTTTTTCTAGTTGTAACATAAAATGGATACTAGTTTGCGGTTTTTTGAGTATGTTATGCAGCATCCGGGAATGGCAAGCTATTTTGTGCCCAAAAAAAAGTACAATGTCAAGCGTGTTTTTCAATTCAAGTGTGTAGTATTAGCTGCCTTTGAAAAACATCTTAGTCAAACAGTCGTCGGGAATGACAAACTCGAATTAAATGCAAAGATGCCACCGCGCAAGCTTTTGCCCCCCATGTTTAATGACGACGATGTGAAGTTGATAAAGGAACAAGTTGCAAACCCCGATGTACATTACATGATTTTCCCCTGCCTTTGGGAAGAATCTGCTCCATTCCGCAAGCAATGCGAAAAGAAACAGCGCAGATCCCACATGGTTTTACTAGCAGCAAACAAGGCAAGGGGAATTGTCGAAATATGGGACGACCAATTTGCAAAAACCCAAGTTTTGATGAACTACGAACACACGCAAAGCGAACCGTTGGATTTTCTGCGCCCCTTTTTGGGAACATTTGACATTGAAGTGAAAAACATCGTGATACCGTCATTACCGTCTGAAAAATATGACTACATTAAGAGCATTATACAAGAGAGAACGTTCCATGCTGTATATTCTTCCTTCATTGCCAACTACTTGCGTCGATGTGTGGAAGAGAAAAAGAAAACACAAACAGCAAGCCTAAAAGCAAAGACTGTTTTAAAGATAGCAAAAACCGTTCCTCCTCGTATGAAGAACCGTGTCAACAAATACTTAGAGTGTTATGATAACCTAAAGCGCCACAACGACTTGTTTCCGCATTTCCAAGCTAACGTTGCTTCATATCACAATTCCAATTTTCCACTGCCGAAACCGTGCCCAGAAAACCAATACTTCAACATTGAAACCAATGAGTGCGAAGGCCTTCCCATGGAGGTAACTATCCCTGTTGGTGAATACGACGGTAGCCGCGCGCGCACCGAAAATGTCTTAGCGTACTACTATTACATCTGTTTGTACCTTCTTGAAAAGCATCCTAATGTTGCTATGATGATGCCAAGTCACAAAACCAACCCCCACGATTATTATTATGCGATGCGATTCGTTTACAATCCCAAAAAAGGGGGGCGTAACAGGTTTGACTTGAGCATTCCTCCTCAATGGGACCGTTTTATGAAAAAGGCGTTGGCTACAGAGTCGGTCCGTTTCATTCCTATTCTCGTAGGAATTGTCGGGCGTCTCGAAATGAAACACGTTAATGTCATCATATTGGATAAGGCACACAACACTATAGAACACTACGAACCTAATGCGGGAAATAATGTGGAAGAACGCTGGGGTAATGGAGAGGAGCTTGCCGAAAGCTTGCGACAGTTCTTTGAAAACGACGACCGTTGGACAAGTGGTAAATTCAAGTACATTTCAGGGAAAGATACATGTCCACGTGGATTGCATCGTTATGAGTGGCACGAAAGAGCCAAGAACATATTGGATGCGGGAGGCAATTGTGCAATGTGGACATTATACATGGCTGACCTTCGTTTGTCCAATCCCGAAATCCCATCTGCAATTCTTGGTCAATATGCAGCTCAAGAAATTTCGAAAACAGGATCGTTCAAACATTTCATTGATTCTTATTCAGACCACATTGTTCGTATTGGGAAAATGAGCCGTAAACAAGAAATCAAGCGTAAAAAGGAGGAATCAGCCAATTAAATATGCATATGTATATAAAAATAAATATAGACGACGGAAAATGTTCACAGTTGAAATAAAATGCGTGAATGGGCCTACATACCAAGTGACCGTTGATGAAAATGAGGTCGTTCAATTACTAAAACAACGCATAAATGACCAAGGTGGCCCCGTTCCGGATAAGCAACGCTTGATTTACATGGGAACACGATTGGAAAACCAGAAAATGCTAAAAGAGCACAGTATTTACCAGGGTGTCACACTGCATATGGTGACGTGCTGATCACCAAGGCCGCACTAAAGACCCATAGCGCGCATCTTGAAACACGAGACCGCTGTTGCGTTTGGCCCACGATGGGTCGAGCCTCGCTGCAGCGTCCGGAAACAACGTTCCATTCCACACATACCATTTGAAAGGGCACGGCAGCTGCTTGAAAACGTTGTCCTTCATCATGTCAATAAGCATGCAATCAATCGTGCGCACACCCATTGGCGCCTCGAGCAGTGTCTTCAGCAAAATGCGCGCCCCCTCGAGCGTGATGAGGTAGGCGTGTGTGCAAAAGACAGGCGTTCGCAAAATGTGCGACTTGACCATGTAATCTATTTGGCTTCCCATGTACAAAAGCTCGTAATCCTTTGGCGTCGCCTCAAAATATTTGGGCGCAAGAAGATCCCACTTTTCATGGTACTGGATGTCGTCTTCGAAAATGGTTGCAAATTCAATGTTATTATCGACAATATATTTCCATAAGTTCACGTGGGACAAGAAGCACCCTTGTTTGCCCGTGTATTCTATGAACTCGCCATCGGTCGGGTCGAACGTGGGGTTGCCATGGCTCTCCCATGCCGCCGCCAACTGCCCGGCATCACGCGCGTCGACGGCGTTCCATCGGGTGATGAACGAAAATCCGGCGTCATGTATGAGTTTCTTGCTCGCCTTGAGTCGGTCTTTACACTCGGCCATATTTATTATAAACGACGGCCCTTCCAAAACGGCTTGCCATGATGAGGGATGCGGCATAGTTACACACACAAAGCCCGCTGTTCCTTAAGCCGATTATTTATTATCGTAGTAGCACTTTTCAATCCAATCTACGTCGAGGACGGGCAGTTTGGGGTGGCACTCCCACAGTCGCATCTTGAGAAAGGTGTGAACCTTGAAGCGATCCGGATACATGTGAATGCAACCCGGGGTCGCACCCGTCATTAGGGCGCGCGCAGCTGGTGGTAGAAGATTCACAGACGACGGGGGAATAATCGAGAGCAGTTGAACTGGCGGCTCGACGAATTCCTTGTCAGTTGAACTTGCAGCCGCGGCGAGCCTCTTGCAAATCATTGCTTTTTCTGCCTGCAGTGTGCTGCTCAAGTCGCGCACAGTGGGGGCATATCCATAGGGATAGAACCACTTGGGTTCCTTCGGGCGTCGGGTGTAATAATTGAAGACCCAGCTAATGCCCATGAGGTACGACAGAGTGCTCTCTCGCATGACTTGTGGAACGTTGACGCGGCGGGCGTCGAAGAGCCCCATGTAATATGTGAGGCGCCAGTTGGCACCGGCCGTTCCCGTTGCTATGGACGTTGCCACCGGGTCGCGGTTTTGTGGCACGCTCGGGAAGAATTCGATGAGGTCCATGGGTTCGCGTGCGTGGCTGCGACGTTCCACATTTGCAACACACGCCCCATGCACCCGGTTGTCCTCGTCTTTGGCCAGGTCCTCTAGCAGTGAGGCCAAGACATCCCACGAGATGCCGCCCGAGATGCCGCCCGTACCCGCGCCGCCAGCGATAATAGACGATCCTGGTGCCGCCTTCAACAGCCGGCCGTAGGCCTGAAGTAGCGTTTCGAGCCCCTCGCTCTTGAGCGTGAGTGCAGGAAGGGGCGGAAGGAAGTCGTTCCCGAGCAAGAAGCACAGCACAATGTAAGTCTCTATCCACATTTTAGCTTCGTCGCAGTACGGGTCCGCCATGGCTTCCTCCGTCACCGGCCAACGGTAGTGTTGTCGCACCGTCGCCAAGATGCCCGCACGCAGCGCATCGATGTTTACATAAAGGAAGGGGCTTGTGGATTTTGGGTCGATACCAGGCACACCGGCTTGAGTCGGCTCGCGCATGAGGTAAATTTCGGGCCTATGCGACACCAGCGACAGCATGATTAAATCTGCATCAAGGCCGTAAATGAGAGCAGGTCCAGGCTTGCTCGTTGCCAGCCGCGCGAAAATCTTGTGTTCACCCTCACCCGGCTCGTCCGCCGGCGACACCCACATACCGGGCACTGTCTTGCAATGGTCACGCAAGTGCGTTGCCATGGTCCCCATGAAGGCCGTGCCAGGCGTGATTGCGCACGTATCCCACGCGGGCTTTGGTGGAGCGAGCCCGGCATCCTTTTCCAGCATTGAGCGGAACATGCCCATGTAGCGACGCTTGCGCTGTTGCATCATTTTTGCCCGCGGCGCGACGCCATCGAGGCACACTCCAATTTCATTGAGGCGGCCGCCAACTGTGTCGACGAGCCAGGTTAAGTAGACACATGTTTCGGCCGCAACGCGCTCGTCATTGATGGGCACGACTTTGGCGTCCTCCAATTTTCGCACAGCCTGATAAATGGCGCCATTAAAGTCAAGGTAAAGACCCTGAGGATTTAGTGGCGGACGTTGGATAAGAATACCAGGATGTGTCCGGGTAATCACATAAAAGTAGAAAGGAATGCCCATTTTTATTTATTGAATAGCAATGAGCCTTTGTCTCTATATGGCAAAAGTGGTGTGGTGCCAGGTGTCATAGCTCCTTTTTTTCTGCGTCATCAAATAGAACCTATTGATTCAATAATGTCCATCGGTGACGTTTTCGTTGGTGTGCCTCAATCCAAGCTGGCCGGTGTTACAATCCTTATCACCCTAGCTCTAATTTCCATCTTCATCCTTGTTGGCAAGGACAAGATTGCCTTCGGCCAAAAGATTGCCATCGTGCTTCTGTTGGTGCTACTGGCCCTGCCCACCATTCTGTTGACCCTTTTCCAAATCAACTGCGTGGTGACAGGTGCCGGTGCGCGCAACCCGTGGTGCGGCTGGTACGCGTGGGTCGTTGCCGGCCTGATCGTGTTCTACTGCATCATGCTGGTGTTTGTCAGCCTGACCTCGTTCTCCAAGGGCGAGAATGTGTTGGCCGCCCACCAAGCCGCCGATGCCGTGACCCGCGAGTACTTCAACAACATGGAGGGTAGCGAGGAAGGTACCGAGCAGTACGAGGGCATGCCCCCCACAGACATGCTTGCTGCCGGCAAGGAAGGCTTCACCGGCCCTGAGTCGAGTTCGTCTTCCGGCCCGCCGCCGCCTACCAAGAACGTCAAGGACCCGTTCGCCGATTACCCCGGCCCGACCGAGAAGTTCAACCATGGCACTGGCCCGAGCAGCCCTGATGTCGAGCCCTTCTCTCAAGAGGAGGAGCACGCCGCATTTTAATTTCTAATTTTTAGAATTTTTGGAAAAACAAAAACAAAAACACACTTAGCGACCCGCCTTTTTCTTTGGGCTTCCGGACAGTGCCGCATATGAAATGCCACCAACAACAACGATAATGAGGAGCGCAATTGCGATTTTGCCGGCGCCATAACTTGAGTCAGCGTTCGGTGCGCCCGCATGCGACTTGCACAATGTGCACACGGATGGAAATGCTGGTTTGTCGCCCTTTGCAACTGCCTCCCAATGGCGGCGTGCCACTGCTTCCGTAATTGATGCGCCTGGGTTGATGTCGGCCGCGACCAAGGTATGCAGCTTAATGCACCATCCTATCAAGTGTTCGCGCGTTTGCACAGACTCATCGAGCGGGTGCTTTTCCAATATAGATTGAAGGTGGTGCGCGCACTTAGTGCACGGCAACACGTGCGCGAGGTGCGCAAAAAACGCCGCATAATGTTGGCGATTCTCGGAACTGACAATTGATGGAGCACCTTCGCATATCAAATGGAGCGCCGTCCACATATACGGGCCCCATATCTTTGGATCCACACCCATCTACTACTACTCTTATGCATTTAAAGAATAAAGGGCGAACTGCATTAGAGAAAGTAGGCATGGAGTCCCTAAAAGGTCCGCCACCGGGATTCCCGCACACCCACATTGGGAAAATGCACACATGCCGAAACTGCGGCCTTATTGGTCACTTATACAAGGACTGTCCTCACCCGATTATGAGCTTTGGAATCATTTGCTACCGCCGCACACCAGCGGGGCTTGAATATCTCATGATTCAGCGCAAAGACAGTCTATCTTTCATGGAATTCATTCGGGGCAAGTATGACATGTATGATATCACGTACATCAGCCAGCTTCTGTCGCACATGACCGTGAGCGAGCGCAGCCTTCTCATGCAATCATCGTTTAACGACCTCTGGAACCATGTATGGTATCAGGCCTTCCTGCCGCGCCACACTCAAGAATATTACGAGGCCCGCAACAAATTCGAGACGCTCGTGAAGGGATTCACCACATCCGCAGCTACGGAGCGCTTCGTGAACCTCGAGCGCCTCATTCGCACTACTCGTAGCGAATTTAACGAGCCGGAATGGGGATTTCCTAAGGGACGTCGTCGTCTGCGCGAGGAGGACCTAGACTGCGCTGTGCGCGAATTCTGCGAGGAAACGGGATTTCGCAAGGATGACCTGCGCATTTGCAAGGAAATCAAAGAATTTAGTGAGGTGTTCTATGGCACAAATGCGATTCTTTATAGTCACGTGTACTTCTGCGCTGAAATGGTGGGGGATTCTTCGGCGGCCATTGTTGTTGACCCAACAAACATCAATCAGGCGCGGGAGGTGCGTCAAATATTGTGGTTCCCGGCGGACCAGGTAATGAAGCGCATTCGTGACCATAATCGTGAACGAAAGGCACTCTTTGGTTCGGCAAATGGCATCATTGCGAATACGGCATACGCAGCGTCCGCCGCCGACGCGTTTGCAAAAAAGGAGGGCACATCTTGCGGTTACTTAAGGCCAGACGCAGCTCCTTGGATACCCGGAGAGCGATTCGTGTTTGGGTTCAGTAACTATATTGTTCCCAACCATGGCATCGTTCCAAGATTCCAAGGCACTTCCAGCCATAGTATTTGACACCGAAACGACGGGGTTGCCGCCGTGGCATCGCGACTCCACGCGCCTTAGTGATTGGGATGGGTGCCGCCTTGTGCAGCTCGCTTGGTCCACGATTCACCTAGATTCGCAGGAGGGCAGCTACAGTGCGATTGTTAAACCCGCTGGCTTTACAATTCCAGAGAAGGCAGCGGAAATTCATGGCATCAGCACAGAGCGTGCGCACGCTGAGGGACGCGACCTCGAGGAGGTGCTGCATGCGTTCCAAGTTACATTGGAGCGCTATCCTGATGCAACAATAGTCGCACACAATTTGGAATTCGACATTTCCATTATTACAACAGAAGCAATGCGCCTCGAAATGCCGCGGCTGCTTTCGCTTCTTGCGAGTCGCCCCCGGCACTGTACCATGCTCAAGGCGGTCGAAAACAACCGCCGGCGGCGCTGGCCGAAGCTGTGCGTTCTTTACAAGGAGCTCTTTGACGAGGAGCCCGAAGGCACGGCACATGATGCTATTTGGGATGTTGTGACGTGCGCTAAAATTTACAAGCGTCAAGTAAAACTAATTTAGCATAAGCTGCGCCCCGGACCACTCCAGCCAGTCCCGAATATTAAAAAGTTGCAATTTTTCTGGATCGTGCGATTCTCCATTGAGAATACCATATATTTTGTTGTCTACGAAGTGGCGCTTCATAATGTCGAGAAACTCGTCGGTGGTATGTTTGTTACTCCGGTTTGCACCGATGCCACTGTATAACACAAAAAGCATTTACTCTGGGTGATGTTTCCAAATTCATTTTTGTCTCTAAGTCGACTTGTACCAAGAAGTTTCTTCAGCCTCGAGCCTCGAAAGAAACTCGGGAAGTGATTTTGCAACATATGAAAACGCACCACTCGAGGTGCACGCAATGACGCTGTTATTTTTACCAATCGCCCAATGAACTGTATTTGTCAAATCGTGGTAAAAGAACCGTCTGTTTTCGGCATAAGACGGGTTCATAATGAACAAGTCCTTGAGCGTAAAAATAGTTTTGTAGGCAGGGTCGATATCTTTGAATTCCGAATACTCTTCGCGTATGGAAATTTCTTCATTGCGCCACCAATACCATTTATTGGGATTATTCGATTTTAGGCAAGCAAAGAGCATATCGAAGTTTACCAGTAATTCGGCTTCCTCTTCGGGCGTTTGCCTGGGGCTTGAGGGGTCGATATACATGCACGTTTTGTTTGTTGGGCGGCGTATCTCGACCTCGCATTTTTCGTCCGCATCCATTGCAAATGTGTGTTGAATGTGCTGGTCGTGCTCATTGATATAAATTTGTTCTTCCATCCACTCGAGAAGTGATGTTATGTTTAGGGGTATATCGAGTGTTTCAAAATCGCACACAATCAACTTGTCATTCTGCTGGAGAAAGATGGCGTAGTTTGATGTCAAATCTCTAATTTGGACGTGTGTAGGGCCAAACTTTAAGTCGATGGACTTTTGCAAGTAGCCGAGCACCATTGTGTTTGAAGTAAGACTATGAATGCAATGAGGGCTCAATTTTTTCCACCGGATGCTGCGCTTGGTGCCGGGTCTTTTTTGCGACTGCGTCTCGGCTTGGGTGCAGCAGTCGGGTCTTGAGGTGTTTCTTTCTTGCGTCTCGGCTTAGGTGCAGCAGTTTCGATCGGGGGTGGGGGTGCACCAAACGTGGTCGTGTGAAATCGTTTGCCCGGCACATACACGCATGGTTGCAGAGGCACTTCGGTCCCGCGAAATGGCCGCATGATTTCGCCATCAGAAGGACATAGAGTGCCTGGTGGAAGAATGTACTCCACAATTCTCGATACATATCTGTTTTCCACGACTTTAATGACAGGTGTTCCCACTGGAACTAGTATCATGGCAATAACGGCGTCATCTGCATTATGCTCTACAGGGGTATCGTATTTGCTTGACACGTATCTGCCGGCGGTGTAAAAGCATCCCGCAGACATGAAACTTGCGTCTTTACCAATGAATTTCCTCGGGAGTGCACGATAGAGAACTAATTCGCGGTCTGTAGCAAGCGCTTCCTTCCACTTGATAAACAGTTCTAGACCTTTGGCCACAACTGTTTCTCTTAATGGTTTTGTTCCACAACTGTTTCGGTCGGGTGCCCGAAAATTGCGCATGTAATCGCTAAACTCTGCCGATCCCAAAACACCGTCTTGTGGCTTGAATTCCATGCCACATAGCCAGAATCGAATGAAGGCACTCATGGCTAAGTCTTCTTTCGATGGTGCACGCTTGACAGCAAACTCGCGACCGTCGCCAAAAAACTTGGGCGCCTTGTTCGCAGGGTCATCATAGTCCCATACGGCTGAGCCGAACTCAATGAGATTATCTGTTGTGTTCAACAGTTTTTCGTCATTCCACCACTCACGTGTATGCAGTTTCGTGCACGGTTCGACCTCATTGGGAGGACTGTTCATGAGATCAGTTATGAATCGGGATGAATTTTGAAAGCCGTGCGGGGGTCTTTTCAATACCGGGATTCTGTAGCCATAATAAAGGTCGCCTGGTAAGGCACCCGGAGTGTGCGCATCAAGTGTCTTTGGAGCAACCTTCGGCTTTGGTGCCATTCTGTTATGAAGACACGTAAATTTTTTATTGAAATGTAGTGTGTTATGCATTGATAGGGCTGGGCTCGAGCAACTCAATTGAGGAAATTACCGAAAAATTGACTACTGACTCTAGACTAAGAGCATATACCACCACACAGCTCAACCACAGCTCAGCCACAACCCAAATCTCCTCTACCAACCACCAATCACAATGGCGGCTACGATGAAGCAGGCTCTGCGCGAGGCGGCGGGTAAGGTCAAGCGTGCGCCGACAGCCTTCAACCTCTTCGTCAAGGGCAAGATTGCCGAGTTGCGCATTGCGGAGCCGGGGCTTCCCCAGAAGAACTACATGTCCAAGGCTGCCGATGCTTGGAACGAGTACAAGGAGGCGAACGGCATGCCTGCGACGAAGGTGAAGCCCGCCAAGGCAGCGGCTGCGCCCCGCCTGCAGAAGCCCAAGGTTGAGAAGAAGCCCAAGCGTGCGCCAACCGCTTTCAACCTCTTCGTCAAGGACAAGATTGCAGAGCTGCGTGCTGCCGAGCCTGGGCTTGCCCAGAAGGAGTACATGTCCAAGGCGGCGGCGGCTTGGAATGACCACAAGGTCGAGAACGGCCTGCCCGCGACGAAGCCGAAGGCGCCCAAGGACCCGAATGCTCCCAAGCGCGTGCAAAAACCCAAGAAGGTTGCCGCAGAGGGTGAGGCCGAGAAGCCCAAGCGTGCGCCGTCTGCTTACAACCTGTTCGTCAAGGACAAGATGGCGGAGCTGCGTGCCGCTGAGCCTGGCCTGCCCGCCAAGGAATACATGTCCAAGGCGGCCGCGGCCTACCGCGAGTCCAAGGCAGTTTGAAAAAACAAAAAACAAAAAAACAAAAAAAGCATCATTTTGCATTTTCACTCTGTATCGACAGAACCGCAAGATTCAAAATACGATTAACTTGTAACAGGTAATTTTTGTCTTTATTGCAATTGCGCGTCCCGTTTCTTTGAGCAAGTACTGATTTTTCTTTTTATTCGTCCGTCATCTTATCATTTCCGAACTCAAGGCCATTTGTACAATGATGACATATATACGCGCGCTCAATATAGACAACAATGTCAAGAAGATCCGTCGAACGCATGAAAAAATCCAATCTTTTTATCCAACTGTCTGAGATTGCGCAGCCGACCATCGAGTATGAAAAGTTTATTGCCGAACTTGTTCATAACTATCGCACTAGGGAGGCTGCACATAAGTGCTTTACGGTTATGGCGGCCCTACATAGCTTAAGCTTCCCTCAACAATCTCTCATCAAGCGAGTGTGCTTAAAGGGCAAAAAAAACGAAGTTTATGCATTGCTAAATGACTACGTTTTTCACATTGAAAATGCAATCGCGGGTCATCTTGAAAATATAAGGTTGGAGTTCGGTCGTGGAATGCGGTCGTTTAACAAGTTTTCCGTACCAATTCAAGACAAGATCGAGAGAAAAGACGCCGAACTTCAACTATTCAAGACACTTGAAAGCAATTATGTTTTGTTAATGGCACATGTGTTGTTCTCGTCAATTTTATCACTTGACTTGAAGATAGAATTTGAAAATGCCTTCATCGCAAGAAATCATGTTGCACTAAAACAAATCGTAGTAAGTGTTTCAAATCAATACATAGGATCCCTTAACATGGAGAAAAATTTTGGTTGCCGCAGAAAATATTTGCAGGATGAAAAGTTTGAAGAAGACCCGTTTGCAAACCCCCACTCGAAGCAGTATTTGGATGCCCGCAGCCAGTTGTATAACACAATTAAGACGACCCCTGTCTGTACACAAACCATGGATAAATTGATGAATAAAAATCAACATGTAAAGATTAATGAAAAGCGAAAAGCTTGCAAAGAAAAACAAGTAATCATGAAAGAGTGTTATAGCCGGCGGGTGTGCGCAAATGCCCTCATCCACGGCAATGTTCACGGCAACTTGAACAAAAGCCACAAGAATGCAGAACACGTATTGGACTGTACCGTACTCGACATAACACCTTTGAAAATTCCGCCGCCGCCGCAACCGTCGCCATCGCCATCGCCTGCTCCCCTGCCGAAGACCCCGCAACCGCCTCCTCTCAAACAGACGCCTACAAAACGCAAAGCATGAACATTTCCCGAATTTATATAAAATCGGGTTTTAAATAGGATTCGGGAACAAACAATGTCGTGCGAAAGGATGATTCCTCAAGTTAGCGGTACGTGCTACTTAAATGCATGCTTGAATGGCTTTTTGCAAACTTCAAGCACGCTTGGCATATTCTTTAAGTATTTGACATTGTATGAAAAAACTCTTGATACAGACTTGCTTTCTCAACTACATAAAGTAGATGGGTCGTTCTGTCCCCCCAAGTCATTAATAGAGACGATTGCAAACACGCACAGCACACAAGCGCGATTCAACGTGGCGAGGTTTGTTATTATGAAGACCATCAGGTCATACATCTTACACTATGATATTTACAAAGCGGAAGGCGCAGACATTCCAAACTCGATCGCATCCTTTATATTGCAAACCACAAAGGCTCCACTGAAAGACGTTGAAACACAGGGTGGCCATTCAATTGACGTGGCCAAAGCCATTCTTAAAAGCATATACGGTCCAAAGCGGTTTATTGAAAAGGTGCAAATTCTTCACGAACACGAACTGTCGCGGCCAATTTTAGAAACGACGGAGGTACTCATTATTCTTCCGGGAATAAAAGGGGATGAATATCTCTTTGCGCCTGAATGGGATAGCTGGTATAAGGGCTGCAGTCCCGAAGATATACTCGACTTTTCATTGGCTTTGTTTGCATCAAACACAAAATCATATAGACAATTGAGTGATGAGGCAAAGTTAGAGTCCCAAATATCATTTCACGTAAGTGAGCTACTGGTACTGCTTTCAAATTTGTTGGCTTCGCGAAAACGAAAACGTGATGTCGCAGTCACATACGATGGTCGCATGAGAGCATTAGAGTTATTGTTAGAGTTCAGGGACAGAAACGACAAGGAATACGAGCAATTTACCAAGTATGCAGACACTGACGATTCTTACAAGTCACTTCAACTTCGTTTATTGCAACTGTTGCATCACAACAAAACAGAGGTTGAGGTTTTAAAAACACAATTGCGAAGAGGATACGTTACTACCCACAACACATATGAAATTACACAAATCAATGGTTACGAACTTGGACATGCAGTGCTATCATATGATGACCATGCCGTTGTGGGGATTTTCTGTGACAATGAGCCATTCATTGTAGACTCAAACGAGTATGTGTATCCTTCAGATTGGCGGTCCTCCAAAACTGTCCAACTTATGAACTATGACAATGAAACCATGAACAAATGCACGAGAACGAATAATTGTGGAGTGGATTATGTATGCTACGTTCGAAAGTAGCGGCGATTTGTTTATCACGTTTAGGTAGACAATGCCTAGAAAATCAAACAAGAAGCAAACAAAGGGCGGTGAACCGGACGGCTTAACACAAGCTAACAGCATTTCGAGTGCGCTAAACAATAAGGACTTTGATGGCGCAAACATAAAAGATTTTCTGAACAACGAAAATAACAAACACCCAGATTATATTGGAAGAATATTGAAAGACCCAATAACTAAAGGACTAGTATGCGGAAATGAGAATAGTCGCGCAAAAATAAAGAAAAACATACAGGATTTCAAAGGTTGTTCATTCAATTTCGCAGACGCATATTGCAGTAAGTCTGGCGATTTCGTTGAGGTGTGCAATGGTGTTTCGAAACAACAAGGTCAACCCCAGGTTGCTTCCATCGAGTCTGCACCACAAGAAGAGGAGACTACATCGCCTTTAGTGGAATCTCAACAAGCGCTGAAATCAATGATTCGTAATGTTTCCAAAACATTTATTTCAGAGCCGCCCACGGAGATAACTAATCAAATGCTTTTTCAATACCAAGGTTTTGTTCCTATAAATTCAGTTGATGTTAAAGTCAAAGTCAATCAGAATCAGAATGAAATGGTGGAGATAAAGACTTTACAATTTCATAACTTCCCAAGGTCCGCAGGAACTTTTAAGTATCCTCTTGTGAAAGTGGTAGTAGGAGATGATAATATTCCGCTGACAAAAGATGCAAGTAACGCTCGTATATCTTTCGAATTACATGATAATTTGGTCGATATAATTGTCAAATTTAACTTTGTAACAACAATAAATAATAGAATATATGGTGAATATGACCCAAAACAGCCGGCAAACCTCTTCAAAAACAAGGATTCTAAATTTACAACAGATGGAGGTTTTATGAATTCCAAGATATCGGAGTCAATGCATCTTGCAATTGGATTTGATGAGGAAGGAAAAATAAGTATGATGGTGTTTGGCAACAACGATGACACATCTGGTGGCCGGAAAAAGAAAACGAAAAAGGCACCGCGCGACAAGACGACTGGAGAAAAGGTCAAATACAATGGTCGTCAATACTCGGTTCGCATTGGGGCAAAAGGCGGGCGCTATATTATTGTCGCTGACAAAAAGAAGTATATACGCGCCTAGGGGCGCTCCGTATTTGAGTGCTACAAAATATCTAATATATTAGTAGTTCAACATGTCTCAACGTGGTGGTGGAAAACCATTTTTCAAGGAAAACGAGAAATATTTAAAGGTTATTGGCCTACCAAAAGCGCTAATTACAAAGGTCGCAAAGGATGAGCACCTAGATAATCTAGAATTCGGGCCAACGATTAGTCAATTTGCTGCTACAAGTAATCAATTTGCTAAAATATATAACTCTACTCAATCTCAAAGAACAGATGGGAGACCTTTTCCAGAAATAAGATGGGACTGTGAAAAGTTAAAATTTCTATTAGCTAAAATGATTGCCATTTACAAATATTGCAGTGGATCCGATGAAACTATGAAAGACATGGTGGTTTTAAGTATGCAAAGGGTTATTAAATATAACGCTATTTATTGGAACGATATGGACCAATACATGAATAACAGTATACCGTTTCAACTACCACCCCCGCCATCATCGTTGAGCTCTTCCGATTCACTAAATAGCTCATCAAACACTGCTGGAGGCAAAAAAACCACAAAGGCTCCGGCTAAGAAAAGCAAGTAAGCAGCAGACCTGTACATATCATTGTCGCTGACAAAAAGAAGTATATACGCGCCTAGGGGCGCTCTTTGAGCAATCGGTCAATGTAAGACAGTGCATCCCACGACTTTTCGCGCTCATAGGTAGCCGCTTGGAAATCGCCCGGATACTTTCCAATGCGCACATAGTCAGGCGTAATAATGACCGTTACTTCAAGGTGCTCCCCTCCATCTGCGCCATCGTCGAAGCGAAATGCGTGCAGCGTATCGGGGTTCGAATCCCTGAAACTGCACCAATAACCATAGTCCGTGCGCTTGGTGAGATCAATCAAGCGCACAAGGAAGTCTTGAATGCGCATGTTTGCTTACTGTGTATGTGTGTGCTTTTATCTCTTAGACGGCTGTCATTTTTTCAACATCAAAGCAAAACAAGCTTTTAAATCAACTTAAGAAAATATTCATTCATTTATAATTCTGAAAAACAAAATACCAAAATGCCAAAATGCCGTTTTTGAAATATTTGCAAAGGCAAACTAAAGCTTTCTTGGAAGGTCCACGGCCCGAAAAAACTTTCCCCCCTCTCTCAGAGCGTGCTCACGAGCAGACGAGCAGCTCAGTCTCATTTTTCATTTAAAGCTAAAATAAAATCAAACCTAAATAGTAAAGGCAATTCTTATGCTCGTGGCTGCTCATTTACTGAGCTGCAGGTATTGTGACTACAAATCTCCAAGAGCGTATAACTTGAGACGGCACTACATGCAAAAACACGCAGAAAGTGATACAGAAGAAACGCCACCAAATTCGACACAAACGCCACCAAATTCGACACAAACGCCACCAAATTCGACACAAACGCCACCAAATTCGACACAAACGCCACCAAATTCGACACGAAAATGTAAAAACACTTGTTCCCATTGTGGTAAGACATTTACACGGGCATACATTGCAAAAAGACATGAACTATCGTGTCCAGGTCCGAAAACATTAATTTGTTCAATTTGCAACAAAGAATTCCCTTATGAACATTTAACAATTCGTCACATGAAGTCATGTGGGGAAAGTCAATTAATTGTTCATGCACCCGTTGGGGAAGTGATACCCATTGCACCACCACCACCTGCCCCTACTACAACAAATAGTCAAGCAGCTAACGTGAGTGCAACTCACTGTGAAAATGTGATAGGGAATCAACAAAACAATGTCAATATCGTTGTGTATAACCCCAACAACATTGAGTTCCTGACAGACCACCTCAACCTTAAAAGCCTGTTCGCCGACATGGCCAATCAAAGCCAAGACAAACCCGCCATTCTCTCTCACTATAGTCGTGCCCTCATCAATCGTAAGGAGAATCAATGCGTGCGGAAAACCAATGTGCGGTCGTCACACTCGCAAGTGCATGTTGGCGACAATAACTGGGAATCGCGGCTTGACAAAGATGTGTACCCGAAGGTGGTTTGCAATATTGCGAACCAGATGTCGGATTTGGTGACTCGCATGCAAGATGACAAGGCGTTCAAGCTTCATAGGAAGGTCTTCTCAAAGTTAGTGCCTTTTTTGGACTATATGTCAGACGAAGGGTATGCCTACGATGTGGAAAAAGAAATTGAAATGAAGAGGCATTTTCGAAAGCTGGGACAGGAACTCGTTTTGATATTTTCCGATTGTACAAGAACAAAAACAACTCCTACCCCGCCCCCGCCCTCGAGTTAAATTATTTTATTTAGATTGCGCATACCAACCCGTGTAGCCCGTTCCATTTGGAAACCAGGTGCACATAATTGAATTCAGCTCGTCCGCAATTGCGTCGGGCGTCTTTCCCTCAATGTCCACAACAAATACCCTCATGCCCATCCGCACAGCCTCAATGTATGCCTCCTCGTGGTACGAGTGCAGGAGTTGAATGTACTCCGGGGAGATTGCCGATTCGCACGCACGCCCCCGGTGTGCAATGCGTGCCGAACATGCCGCCGCATTCGACCGCAAGTAAATATAGACGATTGGCTGCCACATATCCATGGCTTTGGAGTACATGTCCTTAAGAATCATGTGTTCGGTCTGGCTTAGCAGACCATTTGCCACATTGGCATTTACGAAGACCGCATTTTGAAAGAACGGAGAACGCTCCATGAGCATGAGCTTGGAATGCACCGACTTTGGTTGAATCCAGCACCGATCAAGCCATACCCGCACTTGGAACTCGAATGCGCTTTTGCGCTCCTCGTAGAAACTGTGCAAGTAGGGCAGCCACCTGTGAACGGGTTCGAGGTCCACCGGCCACCCATGTTTTGCATGAAGAAGCTTCAGCAAAGTTGTTTTTCCCGCCCCAATGTTCCCATCAATAGTAAGCAACGGCATGTTTGTTTTAGTTGGCCTTGTCGCGAAAAAGTGCTTGTTATACGATTGAGTTGACGTCTTTACCTTACTTTGGTATAATAATCTTTATATCCCTAAATGCCGCTTTGCTAGCCTTCTTGATGTCCGACACGGACAGCTTTGTCTCGCTTTTGAGAATATGAAGAAAGTTGCCTATATGGACTTCAATTTTTTGCACAATCGCAGACACTGCACCCGATTCCGCTCGCATTTCTTGGTCCTTAAGAATTAATTTAACCTCTTTTTTAATTGCAGATTCGATGGCCTTGCACGCACCTGCAGAGGCACCTCCTTGCGCAAGCCACGTTCCTGATGTAATATGGGCCGGACGAATAACACCATTTACCAGTGCAGCGCTTGCGTAAACGCCCACACCATTAGACGGGCTGTAAGCATGACTTCCAATTCCCGTCCATGGAATGCCGTTGCCTCCCTTTTGTGACATCTTTCGCTTCGCCGCCAGAGAAGTCAGCAATGTTTCCACCTTTTCGATGTGAACCCCTTTGATTTTTGAGGATTTCTCGGTCACCGCCATTATGCAGACCATTGTGACATACGAAAAGATGGCATCACCTATCACACTGTTCACAATCTTTGCCACATTGGCCGGTTGTCCAGGTAGACACTCGTGAAACATGCCCCGCTACTATTTATCCTGTAGAATATTCTCGGCATCAAGATAGAGGCCGCAACGGCATGTCCCACTCGCAAAATTTCGCCCCAGCTGCTGGGCCCGTGTTTATTTCACCCATGAACGGCCGCGTCGATGCCATGACAGCTCAACCGAACGTCCGCATCGAACAAGGATCCTTGTCGTCGCCAGCAGCTGCCGGATGCTCGACTGTCCGCGCCGCCCGTGCCGGGGTGCATACGAGCACACCCCTTAACGAGTTGTTCTTTTCGAACGAAAACGTTGAGGCGTTACAAGAGGGCATTCGTTACAAGGTGTGGGTCGAAAGCGAAGGCGACTTCAAAATTGGCCACCAAAATGAACGCGAACTCACAATTATCATGCGCTCCATGTACTACCAGCATGGTCGCAATGCGCCCACGGACATTGTCGGACAGGTGCGCGAATTGAACGGACACGTTCTCGCATGGGCCGTTCCTGAAATCATAACAAACATGAAGCAACATGAGCAATACAAAAAGGATATCAGCACGTTGCCAATGCCAATGCCGCACGCACCGCTCGTTACAATGAAAGGCACGCGAAGCTTAGAAATGAAGATGCCTTGATGTTAAGCTGTATCAAAATCAAGTGGAATCCATACCGAAAGCTCAGTGTCAGATTTTGATGGAAACGATTCAATCTGTGTTCTCAAATAAAACCCGAGCTCATTTTTATTGATGTATTCACAAATTTCAGCCAATCGTGCTGCATATTCTCGTTGAGAACTGTAATTATCAAATGTAATTTCCAGGCCAAGTGTTGTTCTTTTCGTAAGTCTCGCGGATGCCTTTCCCCCCCATTTGTCGCGTAATAGTTTCTTGATGAGTGATGGTGATAAATCTACATTGGATTTGTAAATTTTGTTAAGATGACGAATTTTTGCACGATGAATAGCGGCTTCGTAGCGTTTTTCCCATACATTGGGATATTGTCTGTCATCGTCCCCATTTTTATTTTCATTCGGACCATATGTTGTTGCTCTGCAGGGAGTCATTGTTCGAAATCGAATTGGATTGAAACGAATAGTTAAATTATTTTTGATATTTTTCATCATTGTCGATGTAATGTAATGTAATGTTTAGAACTATTTTCTTTAAATTAACGAAACGCCTTTTGTCACGGCCCCTTCCTTTAACCGCGATGTTTTTCTCATCCCACAGTAGTGTAACGGCTTCTTCTTCAATCAATGGCAAGCGCAGAGTCCGACATGGAGCTCACCCCTGCAGAGCAAGCCACATTTCAAGGCAAAAAGACGCGCCTTTTCAAGGCGACCATAGCGGTCAATGTCATATACGGCGTCATTGCATTGAGCATTTTCATTGCGATGCTTTCAAACGATGCCGCGCGCGAATTGTTGACGGGAACTTTTGCGCCATTTACCATAACATTCATGGTGGGCATGTTTCTCATTATTATTTGGCTCATCTTGGAAGTCTATGGCTTCAAGCCGGTTAAAAACCCGAGCATCGACCGCGACCCGCTATCATGCCCCGACTACTATAAGCTAGAACGTACACCGGAAGCTATATTAAACCGGGCGCCTGCGGACATACGAGGGCAAATGCAATTCCGTTGTGTCGCACCCACCAATATATTCCCGGCGGCTCAGTTCACAACAGAGCCTAGCTGGGGCAACGCGGCATACCCTGACCCGGTCGGCAGTGTGGTGAACGATTTCAACACGAAATTGACTAATGCCGCGGATAAGCTCACATGCAAAAACATATACCCAGCATACTTGCACTCGAAAGACGTTCTAACGAACAAAAACGAGACGAATAAGTTTCGTTGTGAATTTATCGGCAAAAATGGCTGCAACAACGTGTCGTGGACTTCTGTTTGCCCGCACCCCCGTTAAGCACGCATCAGCACAAAATCATTTTTCGCGAGGCATTTAAAACTTTGACGCCATTGAATAGATAACAAGTAGCAATGAGGGTCCTTAAGCGCACGGGTGTTTTCGAAGATGTTTCGTTCGACAAAGTGCTTCGTCGCATTCAGAACTTTTGCGACACGCTTGAACACGTCGACGCCAGCGAAATTGCCCAAAAAGTGTGCAGTCGCATTTACGACGGCGTGCGCACGAGTGAGCTCGACGAGCTGGCGGCTCAAATGTGCTTTAGCATGAGCACTGAGCACCCCGATTTTGGCTCCCTCGCGGCGCGCATCATCATCAGCAACCACCATAAAAACACAGAGGCGTCATTCAGTGATACGGTTGAGACCCTATTCAAAAACACAGACATTCACAATAACCCTGCACCGCTAGTGAGCGATGAGCTTTACGAAATCGTGCAGGCCCACAAAGAAAAGATTGATGGTGCCATTCATTACGATCGCGATTATTCGTTCGATTACTTTGGTTTCAAGACGCTCGAGCGTTCTTACCTACAAAAAGTGGCCGGCAAGTCCATTGAGCGCCCGCAACACATGTGGATGCGCGTGGCCCTTGGCATTTGGAGCTGGGACATCGAGAACGCCCTTATGTGCTACGACCTCATGTCGCAACGCCTCTACACTCACGCCACGCCAACGCTGTTCAACGCTGGAACGCGCATGCCGTCCATGTCGTCGTGCTTTCTTCTTGGAATGGAGGATAGCCTCGAGGGCATTTACAAGACCATCAGCGACTCTGCGATGATTTCCAAGGGTGCGGGCGGCATTGGCACTTGGATTCACAACATCCGCGCGCGCAATAGCTACATCCGCGGCACCAACGGCCAGTCCAGCGGTCTGGTGCCAATGCTGCGCGTCTACAATGCCACCATGCGTCACGCAAACCAAGCCGGCCGCCGCCTCGGGAGCGCCGCCTTGTATGTGGAGCCGTGGCACGCGGACATTTTCGACTTTGTGGCACTGCGCCGCAATACGGGCAGTGAGGAGGAGCGTTGTCGCGACCTGTTCTTGGCCATGTGGATGCCGGACCTATTCATGGAGCGCGTGCAAAACAACGGCACGTGGTCGCTGATGTGCCCCGACGAGTGCCCAGGCCTTGCTGACGTTTTTGGTGACGACTTCAAGGCGCTGTATGAGCGCTACGAGGCAGAGGGGCGCGCGCGCAAGACCATCAAGGCACAAGAGTTGTGGACCGACATTCTCAAGAGCCAAATCGAGACTGGGACGCCGTACATTCTCTATAAAGATGCTTGCCAAAAGACAAACCAGAAGAACCTCGGGGTCATCAAGTCTAGCAATCTGTGTGTGGCGCCGGAGACCAAGATTCTAACAGACAAGGGCAATGAGGTGATTCGGGACCTTGTCGACCAAGAGGTCAACGTGTGGAACGGCAAGGAGTTTTCGAAAACGGTAGTGCGCAAGACCGGCGAAAACCAACAGCTTGTGTGTGTGATGCTCAGCAATGGTGCTGCCATTCAATGCACGTTGTACCACAAATTTTACCTTGATGACCAAGATGAGCCAGTTGAGGCGCAATCTCTAAAACCCGGAGACTACCTTCAATCCTTTACGCTCCCCGATGGCACTTACTGGGCTAATATCTATGTGACGCAACTCGAGGACTTTGGCCGCAATGATGATACGTACTGCTTCAACGAGCCGCTCCAACACCGTGGTGTCTTTAATGGCATTCTCACTGGCCAATGCGCGGAAATCACGATTTACAGCGACGACAAAGAGTATGGTGTGTGCAACCTTGCGTCCATCGTGCTGCCGTCGTTTGTCACGCCCCACCCCGAGTTTGCGGATGGCGCGGCGACGTATGATTACGCAAAGCTGCATGAGGTCGTCAAGTTTACTACGCGCTCTATGGACCGTGTCATTGACCGAAACCACTACCCGGTGCCAGAGACCAAGCGCTCGAACATGCGCCATCGCCCCATTGGTGTGGGCATTCAAGGCCTGGCGGATGTGTTCATCCAAATGCGACTACCTTTCGATAGCCCAGAGGCACTAGAAGTGAACCGTCTCATCCTGGAGACAATGTACCATGCGTCGCTCGAGGCATCGAACGAAATTGCGCGCGAACGCCACGACGCCCTGGCAAGTGCTGCTTACTTTGAGGAAGGCATACTGTGCGAGGACATTAAGCATGAAATTAGCGACATTAAAAACAAATATGTGACGACTGACGATGAGGTCGCCCTAGCAAAGGCACATCCCCAATGGTCGGGTGCTTATAGCACATTCGCAACGTCCCCCACCGCATCAGGAACGCTGCAGTTTGACATGTGGGGCATCACGCCGACGCCAGGCCGTTACGACTGGGCCGCGCTCAAGGACGCTATTAAGGCACATGGCATCCGCCACTCGCTCCTGATTGCTCTCATGCCCACGGCATCCACAAGCCAAATTATGGGAAGCACTGAAAGTTTTGAGGCCATCACCAGCAACATTTACCAGCGTCGCACACTGGCTGGCGAGTTTGTTGTTGTGAACAAGTTTCTCGTCCGCGACCTCGTGAAGCTGGGACTATGGAACCGTGTGCTCAAAGACAAAATCATCGCAGGCGAGGGCAGCATTCAACACATTGCGGAGATTCCTGACGACATCCGCGCGCTTTACAAGACGGTATGGGAGATTCGCCAGCGCGTCATCATTGACCAAGCGGCCGCCCGTGCACCGTATGTGTGCCAAACGCAGAGCATGAACCTCTATGTTGAAGATCCCGATATCAGCCGCCTCACAAACATGCACTTTCATGGATGGCGCCAAGGCCTGAAGACGGGCAGTTACTATCTGCGCACACGCCCGAAGGCCAAGACGATGACATTCTCGCTCGACCCGTCAGTGAGCCGTACAAATGTGGCAAAAACGGCCGAGGACGAGGCCGCAGCTGCTTGTCGCCGCGACAACCAAGAGGCGTGCATGATGTGCAGCTCCTAAACGACAAATTTTGTTTTTCTTGATTTGGACTTTCAAGTCCACAAAATACGCGCGCTTACAGTAACGTAATATCACACACGTGCAGATGACTTCTTCAAGTTCTGAAGAAATGCCAGCGATGCGCCGGCGACAAAAGAAGCAGCCGACAAACGTGATTGTGTCGCCTTCGCCTTCGTCTTCTTCATCCCAAAACCTCTCAATGAAGCGAAAAGTACCAAAACAACGACACGATATACTTGCATCATCATCAGAACGGTCACTTACGCCCACCGCCGCCGCTGCCGCCGCTGCCGCTGTTCCTACCTCACCCTCTCCTACAGCCGCGTCCTCACAATCTCCTCTCTTGGGAGATGATTTCAAGAATCAGGCAACTGGTCATAAAGTGTGCCAGAATATGATTACATCGGCAATGGCTCGCAAACTGAAGAGGACTGCTGTTCAAAAAAAAATTAAAGCTGAAGTTTTGCGTCTCAAGCTTGTAGAAACAGAAATGTTCCAATCCTTGCCAGTATCTGCCATCAAGGGCATCTATGACCTGTATGATAAATATGTCTTCAACGGTTATCTCAATAAAGAGTACCCGAACGTGGTATTTGGTAATTCTATTAAAAGCAATAAAGTACTGGGATACTATGAACCAAGATACCAACGAATTAGAATAAATGGAAATCTGCTAATGTCATCTTTACAAACCGACAAACCAGAAGCGTGCAATGGTGTTGTTTGCCACACACATTTGGATATATTGTTGAATGTGTTTGAGCATGAACTGGTGCATCTTATTGTACAAAACAATTGCAAGAATAGACGAAAGCACCATGGAGAATGGTTTCAAGCTGTAGCAAGGCAACTGTTTGGTCACACACAATTTCGTCACAGTTTAGGTCGGCCTGTCAATAGCAGCGAGTACGATGAAGAGGGAGGAGTCATGTTGAACACTAGAGCACGTTTTAAACCTGGAGAGAGGGTGGACTTCAAGATGCCAAACGGCAACCTCGTGAAGAATTGCACGATCAAAAAGTTAAATCCAACACGCGCGCTTCTGATTTGCCCCGAAAAAAAGAAATGGCGCGTCGGCTATACTTTTATACGCAAACGAACTTAAACAAAACCATACGGAATGGCGGCCGCCCAAAGAACAATTAGCATTTAGGCGGCTTACGATCTGCTTTATATGGTCTCTTACTCGCAGGCAGCTGGGACCAGTGCTCGAACACTAAAACTACAGACCTTACGATAACCGTAACAAGGTTGAATAGTGGAAAAGAACGCATAGGGCAACCCATTTCTACCACAACTATGTGCTGGCCTTAAGCCGCTGTGTTCAATCTAATTCCAGGAACGTATGTGAGCAATAGTCGAGGGACAAGCCAATCGAGTCGATTGTACTGATGCACAATAACATAAGTCATTCCTGCTTGTGTTTTGACAATGGTTGGCTTGCCTTGTTCGCTTTCGATCAAGGGAGGTGGCTCAATCACAGAGTCTTTGAAGTGCGCTAATTTTTTCGGGTCAGCAGTAGTTCCCATTTGGCATGCCCAACCATCGCGCGACATCATGAAGCGAGTAACGTCTTTGTAAGGAGAGAGGGAGAGTAATACGTTGTAGGCTGCTTGGTCGGGGTTTTCGGTCCCGTAGGCTCCACACATCAAATAGAGGTTCAAGAATAAATCACGAAGGGTCTCGAAACGCCCAGCCATTGTTCCTGCATTATAAATTAGACGCTCCTCCATGTGGTCAAACACCGCGGTCCCAAAGCTTTTTTGCATATTCATAGCGCCCCACAGAACCTCATCGCCATATCGAATACTCTCACATGCTGCAACGAGTTTGTAAGGCGAGTCCATGGGCAGCTGTTCTTGCAGCCAATCACTTGGATTCGATTGGAATACAACATCACCTACATCCGTGCTAATTAGGTAACGATATGAAGACGTAACCACTGCCGGCAATTTTGAAAGGAAATACCACATGTGATAGAAACGGTCAACGTTGACGTGGAAATTCTTAGGTGCGCTCGTATATGCGTATCGCCGCTGTTCTGGAAGGTCGTCGAAAGTGAAAACAGTGAAGCCCACGCGCTTCAAAAACTCGACTACTTCGTAAGAGACGTCATAGACAACCATGTACTTATCCCCGGAGAAGCCACTGTTCAATAGGGAAGTAACGTAAAGCAGGACATTAGGAACGTTGTATTTGGTGATGGCACCGATGATGGCGTCTTTCTGCATTTCTGACTACTTCATCAGTTTCGTATAGTGCCTTAAGCCGAAACAACCGCTTCTGTTTCGTCTACTGTGTTATCCTCTTCCAAAAACTGTATTTTCCCAGACTCGTCTAGAATCATCACATACAAACGCGACCGGACCTCAGTTGCGTCCCGTCCGCGCGGGTTAGAAGCCGTTTTGATGTAGTCGTCCATCATGACGTTGAGAATATTTTCATATTTTTCCATAAACGCGGGTTCCATCATGAGTCCCATCACCATTCGACATCCCGAGTCGAACATGGCTTTTTCAACTTGGTGATGCGTCGACTTGACCCATTTACCATCTTTTACTTTTTCGATTGTCTTGTCACGCTTACATGCGAGCCGTACATTTCTATTCTCAGGATGCTCCGGATGAAAATGTATGTTTCTCATCAGTTCAGGAATTCCAGACATTACGCTTTTGGCCATTTCAGAAAGGAATTCTTTTGTGATGTGCTCCGTGTTTTCCTCACCGAAATTTCTTGGCATTTGGATGTAAATGTTGTTATTCACAGTACCATTATTTACGTTTCCATTTACATTTCCGTTGAGCACATTTCCATTTATTGTTTGTTCCATTGCTCTTGTTTTTTGAGCTAACTGCTGACTCAAATGCCTCATATTAGCACAATGAATTGCAAGGCCGTTGGGTGTATTATACCCTTTACCACATACGGTGCATACATGCTTATCTTTAACAGGAAAAAGCGACACTCTTAAATCGTCTAAACCCAAGTCACAACCAACAAGTGCTTTACATTCGCGGCCTCTGAAAATGTGGCGCTTGAAGGATGGCTTGTGATTTGTTGAGTATTTGCACCTTGGACAACAGTATGTACACGATAATGTCTCCTCATCTGCCATGTGTCCTATTCTTCGTTTATTATGCGAGATATGACACCTATTCTCTAAACTGCGAATTTTAAAAAGTGACGCATCCACAGAATTTCTTAGCCAAAATTCAAAACGAATTGCCTCACTTTTCATGGCGTATGTGGCGGATGGTATGCAACTGCCTGACTGGAACGGGCTGCAAAAGGGCGAAATATCCATCGGTTTTCCTTACACAGGAGTAGCAAAAATTGGGTCGATGGGCCTGTTTTAGGAAGGGCGTGATTTGCAAATTTTAAAAAGTGACGCATCCACAGAATTTCTTAGCCAAAATTCAAAACGAATTGCCTCACTTTTCATGGCGTATGTGGCGGATGGTATGCAACTGCCTGACTGGAACGGGCTGCAAAAGGGCGAAATATCCATCGGTTTTCCTTACACAGGAGTAGCAAAAATTGGGTCGATGGGCCTGTTTTAGGAAGGGCGTGATTTGCAAATTTTAAAAAGTGACGCATCCACAGAATTTCTTAGCCAAAATTCAAAACGAATTGCCTCACTTTTCATGGCGTATGTGGCGGATGGTATGCAACTGCCTGACTGGAACGGGCTGCAGAAGGGCGAAATATCCATCGGTTTTCCTTACACAGGAGTAGCAAAAGTAGGGTCCATGGGCTGTTTTAGGAAGGGCGTGATTTGCAAATTTTAAAAAGTGACGCATCCGCAGAATTTCTTAGCCAAAATTCAAAACGAATTGCCTCACTTTTCATGGCGTATGTGGCAGCGGTATGCAACTGCTTTACTGGAACGGGTTGCAAATCATGGAATTCTAGTCAAATTTTCGTATCACTTTGCTTGGGCCGGGCAATACCATTGCAAGCGGGGAAAAAATGACGTCCTCCACCTCGTGTTTAGTCATTCAATAAGAAAAATGAGCTGCCCGATGACCCACACGATGCATGCGTCCGCGAACTCCGTCGAGGAGCTCGATCGCGTGTATAAGGCCATTGTGGCATCCGTGGACGTCTCGGGGCATCCGCGGTTCGAGGTGTGGATGAAGGTGGACACCTCTATTCCTGACCTAGACTTGCCTGTGTTCACCAAGGCGGACGCCCCTGCAGCTCAAGAGGTGCTGTACACGCCAAACAAGCATGCCGTCTCTCTCACTGAGTTTGGCTATTACAATGTTATTTCCAAAAACGTCGCCGAACGCCAACGTGCTCTTGAGCATGCGATTCAGGCGAAGGGCCAGGCAAGCGTGGTCTCGAAGCTGCTGTTTCTGGTGGCTACAGAGAAGGACAACGTCCGTGGCGCGATTTATCGCGAGGATTGCTACTGGGCACAGATGCTCTAAATGCTAATAAAAGAAGACGACACACGCTTTTGGGGGGATATATTTTTGACTTTGGTTTTGCTATGAATTTCAGCAGCGACTGCTGACAATCCGTCGCGAAAACGAATGTTGTAATCCGCCTCCGTCAGTGCAACTACTTTTTTCCATTCCGTTTGCAGTTCTGCAGAGCATTTTTCGTCTAGTTGTTGGACCTTTGACAGTAATTTTTCTTTGCCGTTCACTTTAAGAACCAAAGTATAGAGAATGTATGATTGCAAGTGATGTAGGATGGTTTGCAAGCGCGAAATTAAGACATTCAAGTACAAAATGTAATCGTAAGTCATTCCCAACTGCATTGCAGTGTTGACAGCAGCCGTCAACTTTAGTTTTTTTAGTTGAACATTAAAACCTTGTTCAAACACATTCGTGACATCGTGCAATTGCTTGACATACAGCGCAGCAGTGCATGTCGCGGTGTCGTAACGTTTGCAAATGCTGATGAGAAACCGTGCCGTCCTATGCAGGTCAACAAACTCATTTATGAGCGTGACCAGCATAGGACGATACATTTTCATTTCAATCAGCGGTTTTGTAACAGACGCAATCTTGGATGCGTAATTCATTGCTACTATTAAATATGAATAATTTACAAATGCATTACGGGTTTTTCATTCCAGACCATTCTCATTGCAGGGTTGCACAACTTACCTATGATAATTACATTAACGGGTCGGGTTTTAGTGGGACCGAGGCGTCTTTGCTAGAAATTGCACACGGGTTAGAAAAACGGGGGCATAAAATTACAATTGTAACTGCCGAAACGGACAAATCTGTGTTTACGTCTCTTGACTTTTTTACACCCTTATTCTTTCTCACAAGTGCTGTGAAACAATGGGTGCCCTTACTTCGACATGACTGCATTGTGGCTGTGTGGCTTCATTGTTACGTCCCTGATACTGCGCTAAGGGAATTTAAATCCATTGTTGCTCCAAGACGCTTCATACTTATTGCCGTTTCCGACACGGTGGCGCGGCACGTGTTTGGCATTGCTCCCGTGCATGTTGTTCCAAATGGCATAAACAAGGCAGTTTGGACAGCACCACTGCGAATCGCACGTGGGAAGCATCATGTATTCATTGCCACATATGAACGGGGTGGTGTGATTGCAGCAGTGGTGGCCCGCAAGCTTGGGAAAAAACTCGCAATTGCATCGTATTATCATCAACTCGGGATAAGCAATCCCATTCCATCCTTGTCAAAGCGTGATGTGCGAGGACTGCTCGAAACGGCTGATATTTTCGTGTATCCGCTCGTTCTTCCCAATGGTTCGGTGCATCACGACACATATGCATGTTGTGTTCACGAAGCAATGGCATCCGGGGTAATCGTGGTTACATGGGACGTTGCATGTTTTAGAGACGTGTACCCTCCTGACCTTTTGGTTCTCGTTCCGCCCCTGCCTTTTAAAGGCTACAACCCACGAGGGCGCAGCGGCGTTAATCCAGCACTGGCATCGGCAGAGGCAGTGGCGCGACTATGCGATGCGGTTGTGGCGCTCGACCGCGACCCTTTACGAAAGGAAAGCATACGCGCGCGTGCACGCGAGTGGGCCTTGAAAAACACATGGGATGAAAGCGTCGATGCGTTTACATCGGCGATGATCGTGGTTTAATGAATTCTGTTTTGAGAGTAAGAGAGATGGCGGCGCCCTTCAATACGCCCACTATATTTGTTCTAGATTGGGATGGCACAATTGCCGGAAGAGTGGACTACCAGTCGCAGCGGTTTTCGTTGCTTCAGGTTTTGCGCAAGTTTGGGTTCAGTGCGCCCAAGTCCACCATTCCGCAGGCATTTCAGCCTGGTCACGGACTTATCCGGCCCTTTTTGGTGGATTTTATGCGAACTTTACAACGCATCACAGATGGAAACTGCTATTTCTTTATTTATACTGCAAGTGAGAGGCGGTGGGCGACCCAGGAGATATCGTGGGTGGAGAGGACACATGGCATCAACTTTGCACGCCCCATTTTCGCGCGCGATAACTGCATAGTCGACAGCAGCGGCAGTTACCGAAAATCGCTCAAAAAAATATGGCCCCGCATATTGCGTGTGGTCACTAAAAATGTGGCTCTCACGAATCGCGAGCGGGAATATATGCTGCAGCGTCGTACCATGCTTATTGATAACAACGCTGTGTATGTGGATTACACAGACAAACTACTCTTGTGTCCGGATTATTCATACATGGTTTTTGAAAACTTAATGGACACACTGCCTGCTGCTGCTTTTGAGCATCCCGTCATAAGGCAGCATCTCATGAGCTTGGCGAGCGATGGCTTTCTTTGCCCTAGCACATACAACATGCATGCATCCCGCGCTGGCGGCGGCGGCAGCCAAAGCAATCCCCCTATCATGAATACCATGTTCAGCGAATACAGGTGGCTCGCGACCAAATGCAAGTCGGTGATGGACGCCAACGCCGTTTACGAAAAAGACGAATTCTGGCAGCTTCTTCGCAAGCTAATATTAAAAAATATGATTCGTGATTACCCCGCAGACGTTGTGGCACAACTGCAACAGCTCATATGGAAGCGTTACGGTAAGGCGTGAGGCTCACCTTCGTCCTCAACTTCGTGAGCGCCTTCATTTTCCTGCACAGGCTGCAATATAACGTCCTCGAAGTAGGGGTGTGTGTATTGAATCCCCTTGCTATCAATCATAGATTTTGCAAAATCTTTTGCTTTTTTGAGGGACAAGTTAGAATAAATGGCCAACTTGCTGATGTAATACTCTAAGGCAAGTTGCGAACATTTTTGTGCATCATGATCGGCCGTACCAACAAGTGCAGACAATGGTTGAAACATATCGGCTTGGTTGGTGTTGAGATCGCGCCAAATTTCGTAGGGCAAATCATTGGCCTCGGCAATTTGAAGAATTGCACACTCCTCGTGAGTTAACTTGTCGGCATACTTTTGCCAAACAAGAAGCGAGTATATTGTTTTTGACGAGTACACGAGACGGTATACGGCGTTGCATTTCATTTTCTTGGTATGCATATATTTCCCTTTCTTTTTAGAGCAAAAATCAACAATTCCGCAAATGTTGGCTAGACAATTCATATCATCACGTTAGTTGCTCCCTTTAAATCTCGAGCTGCGCAAATGGTTTAAAGACAAGATCAGGGTTTCTCAATAAGGATGCAGGGCCCATCCGTCACGTTGAGTGATGACGACTCGGACTCGGTTATTGAAATTAATCCATCAAACTATCGGCCATCTGCCTTTCAAATTCCGTCGCGCATGCCCGTAGGCATGGGTTCAGACATGCTCATTAACAAACGAAAAATTTCGAGCGACGGCGCGGCTTCGTTAATGTCGTTGTCTGCGGGGTCTGTTAGCAGCGCAAGCGGGAGCGAGAGCGCGTCGGATGCCAGTGGCAGCGCATCAGGCGACACCGACGAGACGGATAACGCGCCCTACGGCCACCATCAATCGCAGTACAACATGGCCCCAGCGGACCGTATGATGAACGAGCGTGCCCGCCTCGAGGCCGAGCAAAACGAGAAGCGCGAAATTCTGTTCAAAATGGACCGCCTCGAGTCGCGCGGCTACACACTGCCGCGCCGGTTTACCCTGGAAAGCAACCTGGAAGAGATGCGCAACGAGTATGACCGCATTGTTCGCGAGAAAGAGCTGGATGCGAGTATTCACTTTCAACAGAAAATGATGATGGCGTTCGTGACCGGCGTAGAGTTCCTCAACACCAAATGGGACCCGTTTAGCGTACGTCTCTCGGGATGGAGCGAGACCGTTCAAGACGAGAAGGAGGATTACACCGATATTTTCATCGACCTGCACGACAAGTACAAGGGCTCCGGAAAGAAAATGGCACCCGAGCTGCGTCTCTTGCTTACGCTCTCCGGGTCCGCCTTCATGTTCCACCTAACCAACAACATGTTCAAGTCGACGACCACACCAGGTGTCGAGGAGCTGCTTCGTTCAAATCCCGACCTCATGCGCCAGTTCCAGAGTGCGGCCATTAACAAGATGGGTGGCCAAGGCGCGCCGCAGCAGCAACAACAGTCGGCCCCACAACCGCAGCAACAACAGCAAAGCCCGATGGGTGGCATTTTTAGCATGATGGGCAACATGTTTGGCGCACCCCTAGCGGCTCAAGCTCCACGCATGCCCATGAACCAGGCGCAACCCATGAACCAATCTGCATCTCAGCGCCCTCCGCCGCCGCAGCAGATGCCTCAACAAATTCATCAAAACATAAACACGCGCCCCCCAATGCAGTCCCAGCGCATGGAGACGCTGAGCATGAGCGGCGACGACGAAATCACGAGCATCATCGAGGACACAGCCGACCTAGTTGGCATCATTCGATCCGACCGCAAGTCCGTTGGCAGCGCCTCAACAGCAGGAGGCGGCCGCCGCGGCGTGCGCAAGCAAGCCCCCCAAGGCCGCACACTTCAGCTGTAGGTGATGAGTCTACAATCTATTCTTTCTTTTGTACGTTATGAGAAATAATGCTTTACACACCAGTTTCGAATGCCCTTTTGGAGTCAATCAAACGCCTTTTGATTAACAACAACTACCCGAAAAGCGCTCTCATGATGGAAGAGCGTTCCTTAAAAATTATGCCTGAGAGAGCCGAAGTCGATCGCCTCATTGTAACATTGGATTCCAAAATCCTTCCATACTCCTTCATCCGTCACACAGTCATGACATTGACGCCAAACGACACCGCTGCCATTGAGTTTATAGAGGAGCATATTTTGAATGCAATTTCGCCAAGCGAGGTATTTATGATAGGTTGTGACGGCAACAACATAGAGTATTATGTGGAACATGAAGGCGGCGCACTGAGGTCGTATGACGCTGGCAAAGCACTCAAAGGGATATACAATCATATGCCAAAAGTGTACTATGCAGCAACATACCAACAAATCGGCAGCATTGTGCCTCGGGAAATGTTTGACGCCTTACAACATGTAATTCCTCTGCACGAGCTCGCTCACGTCTTTAATCGGTATCACCCTGATTTCAGGTACGCCTATCACATGTCCACCACGCGCTGCCCCCGCATTAAGGACGTTGCCGACAACTTGTTGCGAATGGCACTTATATGCAACCCTTTGGGTGGTGGCCTTCCTTCAAGGCAGTTCCTTCATGAACATGCTAATGATGTGTTGGCGTGGTTGTCTATCGGCGTGCGCAACGACTCGAGCATCGCCATGAATATCTATGTGAGGCCGGCAACTTGGCTCCAAGGACTGATGCGCACACTCATACGTTCATGAGTGTGCGCTTACTTGGCGCCGAGGCGAGTGAAGCGCTTGGGGATGCTGCGCGCGCTCTTTAGGGGAGTGCGGATGCCTTGCGACACCACGGTGCGTGCCTCTTGGCTCACGTGCTTCATGCTCGGGACGCGGGACATGAAAATCGCGCCGAAAATGGCGTCGAGAATCACGAGTAGCAGGCCGATGGCGATGATGGCAATGTGCACGATGGACCAGTAGTACACCATTTCGCGGCGCACATCCTCGCTGCACTTGCACTTCTCGCTAACTAGGAAGTTAATGTACTTGATGGCCATGATGAAGAAGACAAACGCACCCAGAGTGTACAGAATGTTCAAGATGGCCAAGACCGGTGCCATCGACGGTTGCTTCATGATAATAACCGGGTTCATCATGGTCAACAGCAGGTACAAAACCGCGAAAATCGGGAAGTACTTAATGAAGTTGCGGTAGGGGTGCATGGCACACTCGCAGCCGGCTTGTTCCATCTTTTGGATGTACATGTATGTCACACCAAAGAGAATGATGATGACAAGTTGCAAAATTACATGGATAGACAGGGACGCGGTAAACACCATCTTTTCTGTGTTCATTGTCGGTCGTTCTATAGGATGCCTAGGTAATTTTCGGGAATGCGCTCCGTTCAGTAGGCGGCACCCAAGGAACACCAAGAAAGGTAAATATATCTTCCTCTGTTTTGAAGTCGGGCAGAGTCACTTCTTCATCACGTACCTTGCCCATGCGTGTGAGCCCGTGCTCGTTAAGCGACCACCCCTTGGTCAGCGCATGCTTACGCATGGCAACGTTAAATTTGTCACTGCCCGTAAAATACAGGAGCGCAAAGGCGAATTCGTTGTCAGGCGTAAGCAACAGGTCGATGCGACGGGCAGCGGCCGCCGCCGTGCAGCGTGCGATGCCCATGAATTTCTTTGGGCCGTCTGCGAGCGTTTCAATCATATAGCCCTCCTTGCGCATCTTTTCGATGGCCGCTGCGAGCTCATGTGTGCCGCCTCGCACGAGGACGTCTACATCGCCACTGTCGGCCGCGCCCCGGCGAAAGCTGCCCACCACTTGACACTCAAACGATGGGTCGACCGCATGAAACGCATGTGAAATGATGCGATCGTGGCGCTGGACCTCGTCCCGGGGAATTCGCTTATTCACGTCGTCGTAATGTTTGAGACCAATTTTTTGTTTTTCGTTAAGAGTTACCTCTCCGTTTGCAACCGCCGCCCTCAGGGCAGCAATAGACCGAATGCCTGCCTCGACGATGGCCTTGGCCTTTGCAGGGCCGACCCCATATATTTGCAGGATGTCATGTGTGGTCGCGACATCGCCGTTTTCATTTATTTTATCAGCCGCCTCGAGATGGCCCGTTTCGAGGACCTCTTGTATTTTCTTACGAATGCCCTCACCGACACCCTCAATCTGGTCGACATCATCCATGGTTTTAATGGGTCGCGGAAAGTCCTTGACGGCTGAAATTACTCGGGCGTAGGCACGCGCCTTGAACACATTGCCTTGTTTTTCCTTGCGATGCATGACCTCGAGGGCGGCAATGATATCCTGGGCTTTGCTCATTTTGGGCAATGTGCTTCACACAAGCTCTCAATCTTAAATCGACACTTGGCTGGTAGCTTTTCTGTGTGCTTGGCCCAATGTTTCAATTTTTGTATTATTTCGTCGTGAAGGGGTTGCACGTCCTTTTCGGCCTCCCAACTCACTCCCAGTATTTCGAGCCAGTAATCAATTATGTGTGGAGGTTGCGCATCTTCTTGAGGCAAACACAGTGCCTCATCAACTGCAACTAATACGGGGCCAAGAATGAAGCTCGGCGATTTTGTAAAAACTCCATAGTGGCACAAGAAGACGCATCCTTTTACCAAGTTGATGCGGCACTTTTTCCACACGCTCCACTCTTGGAAAACGCCCTCGTTTGAAACGTCTGTAAACATGACAGGAACTTGCACAAACGCCTCGTTTCCGGCCGTGACTTGATCAAAGCATGCCTCCCAAGCGCCGCGAAAGACAAGCTTGTCCGGCATGGGTGTATTAACTGCAACAATGCGGGCGAATTCGGCATATATATTTTGATAGATTTGGACGGGGCGTTGCATGATTGCCCAGATAACGTGACAATACATGGTGGCATATTGAGGGGTTAAAATCGCGAGCACCTTGCGCACGATGGCATCCTTATTTTGCGGACTCACTTTGTTTGTCAAACTTAGGAATTCTTTCTTGCAAATGGCTTCACGGGACAGCTCGCGCATGCCGATTCTAGGGCGCTCTTGTCTCATGCGATTGCCGGCGGCACTAGCATTTTGTCTCCCATGCCCTTTTGATCGCCCGCCGCCTCCATACCTGCCGGTGCGCGCCCCTCCGTTGCCGCCGCTGTTGTGGTTGTCAATTCCCCGTTCCCGTTCCCCTCCGTTTGTTACGAAACACCGGTAGGCGTCAAGGCTTTTTACTAATACTTCATATTTGGACGGATCCGGTATGGCTGCTAGAAACACGTCAATGGGGACAACTTCCGCCATTAGTTAAACGTGATATAAAGGAATGCCGCCATTCTTAAATAGTTTAATGCGATGGAAAATTTAGTAGATGTCGTCGAGGAATACATGACCTCTGTGGTTGTGCGCAAGATTTGGATGCTTACCAATTGCGTCACTGATGCGGAGGGATTACGGACAATGTTTGCAGGAAGAGACTATACAGTGTCAGCGTCACCGTCCGCAAGCGCGGGCTTTATCGATGGCTTTGAAAATACGCTAGTCACCGACTGGGACACATATGCCGCAGACCAGTCCTCTTTTAGGGCGATTCTTCCATCGCTAGACATTGTTGTGCTCGATGGCATCAGCGAATTGAACGCGCGATCACTGCACAAGTGGATCGAGAATACAGCGGTAGCAGGATGGCCATTGAGCCCGCATACTATTTTTATTACTGCTTAGTTAATAGGATTAGGACATGGTCAAGCCGTTGCCCATTCATCAAGATTGGAAGGTGAAGATTTTCAAGGGTATTGCCCTAATTGTGATTGGCCTTGTGGTCATCGTGTCCCTGAAGTCGTTTATCAACTTCTTGGAGACGCGCCTCGAAGGTTTCAAGGACGCCGCCGGCGCCGCCACGGTGACGTACTACTCCATGGAAGGTTGCCCGCACTGCAAGGAGATGAAGCCCAAGTGGGAGGAGTTCAAGGCATTGGCAGCGAAGTCGGGTGGCTCGATAGAGACCAAAGAATTCTCCGCTGACAATGACCAGACTGAAATCAGCAAGGCCAAGCCCGCGGTTCAAGGATTCCCCACTCTTCACGTGTCTTTCAAGGGCAAGGTGACAGAGTACAAGGGTGAGCGCTCGTCGAGCGCCCTCATGGCATTTGTTCAAAAGACGATGGCCTAGCCCACCATTCTTCGAACAACTCAAGGCCGTGAAGCAGTGCTTGATTGATTTTTTCGTCGGTTATGTCAATCCATAACCCCCTTTTAGTGATACGAAGTGGCAAGAGTGGCATGACCGATTCACGCATCATTATAACTTGCGGGTCGTGTTGTATGAAGGGGGCGGATTTGTGCCACATTCCGCACTCCATGAGGCTCTGTATGTAATGGCCTATAGACTTTAATGCACCTCGTGCATCACGCCCATCTTTGTAAGGCCCGTCTTGTAATTTTGCAATAATGATTTGCAGAACGTTTTGCTTAGGTGGGCAAGCATTCGGTTTGCTCCAAGCCAAACATGGATTGTCGCATGTGAGGCCGCCGTCCACATAGTATCTGCCCTTTATCAACACAGGTCGCAAGATGAACGGCAAGGCCATGGATGCACGTATTAGGTCAAGGACAGGCACGTCTCCGTGTGTTCCCGTGTTATGTGCAACAACGGGCATGGCATGAGAAAGGTCCGTCATGATGATGGACCATGAGCGCCCACAGCGTGCACAAAATTCATTCATTGTAATTTTATCAACATTTACATCCGGCCATCGTTCCGCGATAGATTGCTTTATAGGCTCTATAAAATGCTCACCGTTCACTAGGTGAAATTTGTAGGGCAACCTAAAAATGTCAAACGGGGATATATGAAGTTTATCGGGCTCGAGACATGAAATAAGGCGCCGGCGGACCACCATGGCATCCGTGCCTATCATCAAAAATGCGCCAAAATAGGTGCCTATTGAAATGCTGGCTATATGCTTGATGTCTTTTGCCATGCCGCGCCACTGCAAGCCATGTATGATGCCGAGCATTTCAAATCCCGATAGGCCGCCGCCTCCAAGAAGTAAATATTCAATGCCCATTAATTGTTGCTGGATAGGCGCGCCTTAAACCCATTCATTTTAACGCTGGCTTATCATGTAGTAGCAGTAGCAGCATGGTGCAACCCCGGATCACGTTGAATGAATTGTATCATGCTCGTAAGGAAAAACAAAATGTGCGAATTCAATCGTTCGACAAGGTACTCGAGCGGTGTCACCGCCGCCTTCGCACGGTGGCAAGCGTGGGCGGCATGAACACGTTTTTCGAGGTGCCCGGGATGGTCGTTGGGTTGCCTCTTTATGACCTTCAACAATGCACAGCATACGTAATTGAGGCACTGCGCAAGGTGGGACTCCTTGTCCAAGTGTTGCCGCCGCCAAATGTCGCGGTCCTCTATATTTCATGGGAACCAAAGGATGTTGGACCGGCACGACCCGCACTAAAAGGACCGTCCCGTAAAACGACGACATTTTCGCCGAACAACACACTACGGTTGTTCTAGGGCCTCTTTGAGAGCCGTCACGTTTTCTAAGAAGGGACGCATGACTTCGAGGGTTTGTTTCATTCCAGCAACCATTGCCAAACGGAAAAGTTGGTCCATGATGAGAATGACTAGAACGCCGATGAGAACAAACAACAGCAAGTCCATCCACATGGGCGGGCGGACGCCAACGACAACCTCCTCAACGAGAGGTGACGGCAACTCTTGCTTGCGGCGGCGGCTTGCTTCCCTAAGAAGATCCGCAAAGGGAGAGGAGCGCGGGTCGTAGGGGGTGGCTACGGCGCCTTTTGGAGGTTGAGCCAATGGGGAAAGTGTGATTTGGTCCTTAAAGCTGTCAAGAGGAAGATATTGGTCCAAATCATCATCGGCATAGCCATCGACCTTGGCCATGTCTACCATACGCGATGTTTTTTGCTCGACGGGAGGTTGGCCTTCATAGCCCTCGCTCAGTGCTGCCTCCATGGCGCGTCCAAACTTTTGTTTGTCTTGTTCGTTCAACGGGTACTCGTAATTGGGCGGCGACAGGGGAGCGCACTTTGTTTGTGTTTTTGTGAGCGGAGGACCCCGGGCGGCTGGGCGGTCACCACTTGTAAAGCCTTCTTTTAGGGTTTTCGGGCACACTCCGTATTGCTTGCAGCCAAAGGTATAATCGTTGAGGCGGCCTGTGTAGGAATCCTTTGGAGCGGTGGACAAGTCCGTAAATTCCTCCTTCACCGGAGCTGCCGGAGATGCCGGGCGCGCGGAACGTCGCTTGCCACCATGCCGGGGCTCGTCGAACGTTGTTTTATATGCTTCATCGAGAGTAGCATACATATTGTGCTTTGCACCACTATACTCACCTGCGACAATTTTTCTTTTTCGGCCATGCAAGTAGTGAACAACAATGCTAGTTTTAAGAGGCTTCTTGACAGGCGCGCTGGCCGTATTAACAATCATGTACACGTTTCGGTCATCTGTTCCATATCCGCGATGGATGATGATGCCTTACGAGCACCCGTGGCTACTTCCCATTATGGCAGTTGCTATTGCATTTATCTTCACCATGGATCGCGCAGCAGGGGCTATGATTATTCTTATGGTTGCGGCAATTGCTCTTGATGTCAGCATATTTGGGCGTCAAATTCACGTGCCCGAGAACATTGATGTGCGCGGAGCCGACCCGCGTCAAGACTTGCTGAGCGAACCGGGCATTCCCCTTGCTTTGGACGAGAGCGAACATTATGCTTTACATGCGTCGTGCTAATGGCAAAAATTCGCGCCGCCCCCTACTCGTGTGCCCTCGCAATGGCATGTAGCACATGATTATCGGTTTGAGGGTCCCACAGCTGTCGCTTGCACATGAGACACTGATTTGTGTGCGCCATGGCGGATACACCTACCGTCATGGCTTGCATGAGACACCTGAGGTGAAACCGCCCGTTGCAACAAGCCATTTTGTAGTGGCTCATTTGTCCATCGAAGTCTTCATGGCACACAAGGCAATGCCCGAGGTGAGCGTCGTTTCCATCACTCGCTGGCTTAATGTACTCAATTGATTTGAAACCAGCAATTGTCCACCCCTTGCGCAACATTTTTTGGGTGCGCACGTTTATGTTTCGCTCACCCGGACGATTCTTGACAATGATTGCTTTTTTTTGCAAGACATCCTCCATAATGCGGATGCGTTCCCGGTCGTAATGCATGGGGTCAAACCCCTTGCAAAGATGCTTCGAGAGGCCAATGCCATTCTTCGAAGCGATGAGGCCGTTGCACTCAAAATCCAGGTTCCCGAATGGTGCGATAGGTTGCTCCTCTCCTAGCGGAACATTCACTACCATGATATCCATCGTGAAAGTCTTGAGCGAGTTTTGAATAGTACTCTCCAACTGCCTAGCAAACTGTACAATCAGGGGCGCCAGTTCTTGAAGCACCGTACCAGCGAACATTTTGTATATTTTTGGTGCGACATCCACTTTGAATCGCATGTGCTCTACCTCGTTGGGCTTCAACTCAATACCCGGAATATACCCGACCGGGTCGTGTGAAAACATGCGCGTCAACTGAAAACGCTTGTCTTTTAGAGAGTCCAATAGCCCTTGAAGCCTCGTAGAATGAATGCATGCGTCGATGTCTGCTGGAACAATCATTCTATTGGCAAATTCAGGCATGTACGTGGGGTCGTTGTACAATTCGTCAACTTCTGCATTTGTTTTGCCCAAAGTCATGTGTGCCTTGTAGAAACGCGATGCACCACTCTCGTGCAAGTGCCAATCGCGAACGGCGCCCCCAAATATGTAGCCCGTGTGTGCAATAATATCCACCATGATTGCTTTTTTTGTTTTCCAGTCGACGCGCTGCGCACTGAAGGGATGAGGAGCCATGGTTAGCGGCGAGCGATCACGTTCTGGTATTTGGTAGTATCTCGTTGGTGTTGTATTTATTATTATGTCGATTTTTGGCTTGTGCCGGGGCATTATTTAAGAGGATTGTTGGCACCTATTAAAAATGCCGCTATACGATTCAGTTGACTCCCACTACTGCTTTGCCTTATTCAAAGAGCTAGCAATTCAAATTAACAAGGCCGTCTCAAGATATGACCCAAATTATCGTATTTCTGTATTGCGAACGGTTGACTTGTGTTATCTCGAGACTGCTTCCGTCTTGCCATGCTTTCTTACTGTCGTGGGCTACCACAAAAACCAACGAGTGATGGATTTTACAATGATAGTAGACAGTCGCACTGTTACGGTGGGAGGCAAGGCCCATCACATCATTGCAGGGAGGAGCGACGTCTGTGCGCACATCATTGACTGCGTAAAGAGCCACCAGCTGTGCGTGCTACAAAAGAGAATATTTGATTTAGACTATGGTCAGGCACTCGAGACAACGATTGTCGAGGTTGAGCCGAACGAAATTGTGCGTATGGTGATGATTCCAAGAAATGGCGAACAAATACATATCACACTGAACAGGGACTCTGGAATTGACATCGTTCACATGTTTCCATCAACTTTGCACTATCTCAGTGCCGCCGAAAAGGCACAAAAATTTACATTCATTGAGGCTGACGACGTAATTACCGCACTTGTTGCAAACTTGCAAATGAGCCTGTAAAAATAATATGCGCTGCACATAAATGGCAGGTCAATCGTGGACAATAGTTGCCGCCATTGCCTATCTGGCGTCGACCATCATATTTTTATCATATGGTTCCTTGACAATTCGATCTCCATTCTTGCTACTTGGAACTGCTTTACTTGCCGGCGGATATGGTACACTGGGAGTTCTAAAAGCGCTTGATGCTAAGGCAAAGCGCGAAGGCGAATTGCAAAACGTCAAACAGGCGGCGGCAACAGATGCGCGTTTCTATAAACTTGGTTACGCATTCATGATAGCCTTTTATGGTCTGTGTTTCCTTCTGCCCATTGCATTTCATACTCAAATCTATGATTTGCTCGCTTGCATTGGCTACGCCCTCTTATTCGTGGGCATCAAGACGATTGGGTTTATCACCGTATTCATTTATTACGTGTGGGCTTCCATGCACAAGTTCCATGTTCTGTCACATACATCACATCACGATTTTGTGCGAAAGTTTGTGCTGGCGCTTGCGCGTGCTGCACTTGCGGCTTACTACGCCTGTATGTTGTTTATAATATAAGGCACCCAAATGCAAAACCCAACC
>Ga0208975_1000025_pt1 | contig 86365 bp, 93 predicted proteins | sample GreLakmeER78MSRF_FD_187700 | JGI IMG/M metagenome (GOLD analysis project Ga0208975, IMG submission 187700) | Freshwater lentic microbial communities from great Laurentian Lakes, MI, USA - Great Lakes metaG ER78MSRF (SPAdes) | ecosystem: Environmental > Aquatic > Freshwater > Lake | place: Great...
TGGGAGCATTTGGAACCACCACAGAAGGTGGTGCTGCTAACTTTGCTAGAGTTTCTAAACAGTTAAGAGCTACTGGCAGTGACTTGTACGCCTTGGGATTTTCTACAGCAGAAATAAATCAAGGATTGGCCAGTTATGGTAATTTGATGAAACTGCAAGGTCAGCAAGGCAAAAAATCCAATGCAGAACTAGCTGCTGGTGCAAGAAGTTATATGAAAGAACTGGATCTGTTGGCCAAGGCCACTGGTCAAAGTCGTCAGCAAGTCGAAGATCAAATGGCTGCTATGGCCAAAGATGCACAATTCCAAGCATCTATGGCTGGGTTAGGACCTCAGGTTAGAGATAGTTTTCTTGCAGTGACTACAGGATTACCTGCTGGCTTAAATGATTTTGCCAAAGATATCATGGCAACCGGAACAGCCACCACTGAAGAAAATCAAAAGCTCATGGCTATGATGCCTCAATCAGCGGCTATGTTGCAGAGAATGAATGCAAAAATGCAGCGTGGCGAAGCAGTTACCTTAGAAGAAAGAAACGCCTTAAACAATCTCATGAAGCAGGAAGGCGGAAAACAATTACAGAATATGAAATATGCAGGAGCAGCCAACGCTGAACTTGCAGGTACCGTGAATAAATTAGCTGCAACTCAACAGATCAATGCGAATGCACTAGTTGAAGCCACAGAAGAACAGAAAAAAGCCGCTGCTGAAACTGATAAAATGAACAAAAAAATGTCAGAGTTTCAGCAGGCTATTGCACAAGTCAGCAACGATTTTAAGATGCTGCTGGCCAACAGTGGTATCTTAGATGTAATGATACAGGCATTCCACGGACTGGTAGGATTAGCCAATCAATATCTTGTGCCTGCATTTAACATAGTGGCGTCGGCGGTAATGAAAGTGGCTAATGGTATAAGCATACTGTTGCAACCTGCACTGGATTATCTAGGAGAAAAATTTGGTGTAGATGGACTAGCAGGCACAGCGCAATTCCTGGACGATGTGTTAAATGCGGTCTTTCCGATATTAGCAGGAGCCATGCGAGGAGCAATTATCGCCTTTGACGGATTGTGGAATGGAATCACAGCTGTTTTCAACCCATTGAAAGAATTATATATCAAAATATTTGGAGTCTCAGACAGTACCAGCAAGTTCAGTGATATCCTTATTGAAGCGGGAGCGTATATTGGAGATGTATTTGAGATCTTAGGCAAGGCACTTGGATTTGTTATAGATCTTATTACCCCTATACTGGTTCCTGCAATTAAAGGCCTAATCGAGGGATTTAAATTTCTCTGGTCGGGTGTAAGAACAATTATGTATAAACTATTAAATTTTGGAGATGTGATCCAAGACGTAGGCATGTTTTTTGACAGTATGTTTGACATGATTCTTCTAGGAATAAACAAGTTTACCTTTGGGCTTAAGGGTATCTCAGAAGAAGAATACAAGGCCCGTGAAGCACAAAGGAAAAAACAGCAGGAAGCTAATGATAAAGACCGGAAAGCTAGAGATGCTGCTAGGCTAGGAAGCCAAGAAAATGTTGAGAAGCAAAAGCAGTTGGCCAAGGAAGATGCCAAGAAATTCGGACAACGGACAATAACACATAATCAACTTACTGCTTCGGCCCAACGCGAAGCCGCAGCCAAAGAAGCTGCGGTAAAAGCTCAAGAAAAACTCTTAGACTACACAGCTGGTCCAGAAGAACTATTGAAGCAGTTCAGTTCTAAACAAGGTGGCGCAGTTGAAATAGGCATCAAGAAAGGAGAAATCAGCAAGGAAAAAGAAGCAGCAGACAAAGAACTGGCAGCAGCAAAAACTGGTGCTGAAAAGAAAGCTGCCGCAGAAAAAATTGAAGCTGCTGAAGCCAAACTGAAAGCTTTAAGCGAGGCAGAAGCATTGGCCAAACAACGAGCTAGTACCGCACCTGCTTCAGCTAATGCAGACGCTACAAAAAAATCTATTGAAGCAGAAGCGGAAAAGAAAAAAGCAGAAGAAGAAAAGAAAAAAGCAGAAGAAGCCAGAGCCGCAGCTGCTCAATCAGATCCAAGAAGACTTGACCAACAGGCTCCTCCTAAAACTCAAGAAAACACAGAAACCTTGCTTGCGGAGTTAAATACGAAGATGGGCACACTTTTGAAATATACCTGGACAGTAGCAAACAATACCAATGAAACGGTTAATGCTACAAGAGGTCTTACCAAAGATCTATTCAAGTCGCTGTAAGGAAAACAATGAGCTGGAAAAGACATTTTACCCCTGTAAAAATTGATAACTCTAGTGGCTCTATGAGTCCAATCAGCGGCCGCGGCCGTCCTGGTCCAGCTAGAGCAAACTACTCTAGTTTCCTACCAGATGTATACGCAGGTGCACCCAATCGTGTAGAACGGTATATGCAGTATGATACCATGGACATGGATTCAGAAGTCAATGCTGCCTTGGACATCCTCACTGAATTCTGCACACAAAAAGAAAAAGAAAATCGCACACCATTCAACACATTTTTCAAAGGCAGTCCCACTGCCACTGAAGTAAAACTGTTGAAAGACAGTCTGCAGAAATGGAGTAAGCAGCAGCAGTTCGAAACTCGCATATTCCGTATTTTCCGCAACGCTCTAAAATACGGTGACTGTTTCTTTGTGAGAGATCCAGAAACCAAAAAGTGGCTGTTTGTTGATGCTGCCAAAGTAACTAAGATCATAGTCAACGAATCTGAAGGCAAGATACCCGAGCAGTATGTGATCCGTGACATCAACTTTAACTTCAAAGATATGGTGGCTGTGACTCCGCATGGTACCACAAACACAGCACCCAGCGGAACTAGTTCGTATACCACCGGCGGTGGATTTGGTCGCGGTATGGTCGGCGCAGCAGCACAACCCCCCGGCACTAGATTCAGCAACCAGACCAATGAAGTTACTATAGATGCCAAACATGTGGTGCATATTAGTATGAGCGAAGGACTGGATAACAATTATCCTTTTGGCAATTCAATTCTAGAATCAGTGTTCAAAGTCTACAAGCAGAAAGAATTATTAGAAGACGCGATCATCATTTATCGTATACAACGTGCTCCTGAAAGACGTATTTTCTATGTAGACGTAGGTAACATGCCAGCACACATGGCTATGAGCTTTGTTGAGCGTGTTAAAAACGAAATCCAACAGCGCCGTATTCCTTCATCCACAGGAGGTGGCGCGAATGTCATAGACGCTTCATACAATCCATTGAGCGTCAACGAAGACTACTTCTTCCCACAGACCGCAGAAGGTCGAGGAAGTAAAGTTGAAACATTACCAGGAGGCACTAACCTTGGAGAAATTACAGATCTGCGTTATTTTACTAACAAATTGTTTAGGGCTTTACGCATACCTAGTTCATATCTTCCTACGGCCATAGATGAACAGCCCAACACCATGGCAGATGGCAAGGTTGGTACTGCCTACATACAAGAACTGAGATTCAACGAATACTGTAAACGTTTACAGTCAATGATCGTAGAAACTTTTGATCTAGAATTCAAACTATGGTTAAACGCACAGGGCATCAACATAGACAATGGTCTATTTGAATTGAAATTTAACTCACCGCAGAACTTTGCTGCTTACCGTCAATCAGAACTGGACACAGCTAGAGCCGCAACATTCAGCCAGGTCATAGCTATTCCGCATCTCAGCAAGAGATTCGCCATGAAACGTTTCCTAGGACTCAGCGAAGAAGAAATCAAAGAAAACGAAAAGCTATGGAGAGAAGAAAACGGCACAGTTCTTAAACCAGATATGGATGCGCAGAGCCAGTTGAGAAGTGTAGGAGTCTCAGCGGGTGGAATGGCCGCAGACGCAGCAGCACAGACCGCAGAAGCACCCCCAGACATGGCAGCCGCCGCAGAAGCAGATGCAGAAGGCACAGAAGCAGCAACACCAGAAGCACCAGTTCAATAATAAATACATTATGCTTCTAAACGAATTTTTTTATTTTAACGAAAAAAACAACGACTTTGCCAATGATCGTAGATATGATGCTGGCAGAGATTCATCAGTTGTGAAGAAAAGTGACACTAGAAAAATACGTTTGACCCTACGGCAGATCAATCAATTGAGACTACAGGCAGAAGCACATCAAGTAGAATCAGAGTCAGAACTGGGATTTATCAGGCAAATGTATGCAACCCCAGCAGAAGCACCTGCAGCATAATCCTGCATTCGTCATAGGCAACGGCACTAGCAGACTGAAATTAAATCATCTCAGTGCAATGGATCGTGGCATAGTATATGGCTGTAATGCACAGTACAGAGAATATGCTCCACACTATTTGATAGCGGTGGATGTGAAAATGGTGAACGAAATCATAGGTGCAGGCTATCACAAAAAGCATCAGGTCTGGACTAATCCCAACAAAGGTATCAGCACCAAACACAATATCAACTTCTTTTCGCCTCACAAAGGTTGGAGTTCAGGACCCACAGCTCTGTGGTTCGCTGCTACACAAGGTCACAAAGATATCTATATATTTGGCTTTGATTATCAAGGCGACAACGGCAAATTCAACAATGTGTATGCCAACACTCACAACTATAAAAAAAGTTCGGACAGCGCCACTTACTATGGCAATTGGCTGAGCCAAACTGAAAAAACCATCAAAGAATTTAGGCACGTGAAATTTTTTAGAGTGGCAGATCCTGGTGCATTCATACCAGACAAACTAGGCCCAACACTGTCAAACCTTAGTCACATCACCTTTGAGGATTTTGACAGAACGTTTCCGGGCACTATATATTCCAATCAAATCAATCAAAAAACTACCATTTAACCCTAGTTTGTAATCTTAGTGTTAAATAACTTACAGCCTTGACTATATAAAGGAGAACATAACATGGCAGACAAACAACTGTTGCAACAGATGCTTGAGCATCTTGTGAACGACGATCAAGCGAAAGCTGAAGAATTATTCCACGAGTACGTGGTACAACAATCCCGTGAAATCTACGAATCTTTAATTGACAGTGAAATCGCTGAAGAAAAAGATGCAGATGACGAGGATGTAGATGAAGCTGCAAAAGATGATGATGCAGAAGACGAAAAAGTAGACGAAGAATTTGAAGACATTGCTATCGAAGCTGATGACGAGGATCCAGATATGATGGGCGGTGACCCTACAGATGACCTAGAAGGTGATCTAGAAATGGGCGACGACGACATGGAAGAAAAGTCCGAAGAAGAACTATTCCAAGACCTAGACAGCATTGTTGATGAACTACAGGCTAAATTTGATGAACTCAAAGGTGGTGATGACATGAGCGACATGGGCGGCGATGACATGGGCGGCATGGACGATAAAATGAAAGATGATTTCGATCTTGAAACCGTGCGTGAATACGTGGAAAAAGTTGCTCCTGCAAAAATGGGCGACAACGGTGTCAATAACAAATCAATCGTAGCTGGTAAGAATGACATGGGCGGTACAACTGCCAACATTCTCAGCGGCAAAAATGGCACGCCTGGATCAGAAACAGGCGAACTTAAAGGTTCCGGACTGTTGAAAGGCAAGCCCACTGAAGATAATGCTGGTAACATCAATGTCCCAGGTGCTAAGAACGGGAATGCTTTCTCTAAGAAAGAACCTGGACATGGTGCTGAGAAAGCTGGTTCTAAAGAATCCGCTGACAACAAGCAAAGCCTTTTCCGTGGTCGTAGATAATAGGATCAAACGGTGAAGAAACTTACGCTAGCAGAACATTTGAGTTACGATCAGGCTAAGATTGTCTTGGAGAGCGAAGAAGGCAGCGACGGTAAAAAGTCGCTGCATTTAAACGGTATTTGCATTCAGGGAGACATCCGCAATGCAAACCAACGTGTTTATTCTTCTCAAGAAATTGGCAAGGCTGTCAAAACGCTCAACGAGCAGATCGCTGGTGGTTACTCTGTGCTGGGAGAAGTTGATCACCCACAGGATTTGAAAATCAATCTAGATCGTGTTAGTCATATGATTACCAAGATGTGGATGGACGGTCCTAACGGCTACGGAAAACTTAAAATACTTCCAACTCCCATGGGTCAGTTGATTCAGACCATGTTGGAGTCGGGAGTTAAACTCGGCGTCAGCTCCAGAGGCAGTGGCGAAGTTGACAGCGACGGCAAAGTACAAGGATTTGAGATCATCACAGTAGATGTAGTGGCTCAACCCAGCGCACCTGGCGCTTATCCTACACCAGTGTATGAACACCTAATGAATAACACAGGCGGTTATCAGGCCTACCAAATGGCACAACAAGTCCAAGGCGACCCACAGGCACAAAAATACCTAGCAGAGAGTCTGAAACGCATAATTTCAGGTCTCAAATAACAAGGAGAATCACATGTTAGATATCGTAAAACAGTTGTTCGAAAACAATGTGATTTCCGAGGAAATCAAATCGGAAATTGAATCCGCTTGGAATAGCAGAATTCAAGAAAACCGTGATGAAGTCACTGCTACACTACGTGAAGAATTTGCACAGAAATACGAACACGACAAAGGCGCTATGGTAGAAGCTGTTGAAGCTATGCTAACAGATCGCCTACAAGCAGAACTAGGCGAGCTTGCAGAAGACCGTCAGGGCCTGATTGAAGCTCGTGCCAAGTATCACAAGAAAATGAAGGACGATGCCAAAGCAATGGAATCATTCGTGCTTCAAAATCTCAAGAAAGAACTTGCAGAACTACACGAAGATCGCAAAGCAGTAGCTGGCAATGTTGAAAAGTTAGAATCTTTTATCGTGGATGCACTAGCGAAAGAAATCGCAGAATTCCACACTGACAAGAAAGATTTGGCCGAAACCAAAGTAAAATTGGTTCGTGAAAGCAAGGCCAAGTTTGAACAGATCAAGAAAGATTTCGTAGCACGTTCAGCTAAAATCATTGAAGAAACAGTCGCAAAAGGACTGCGTTCCGAAATGACTCAGCTGCGTGAAGACATTGAAGCTGCTCGCAGAAATGACTTTGGTCGCAGAATTTTTGAAAGCTTCGCCAGCGAATACGCTGCAAGTCATCTAAATGAGAAATCCGAAACAGCTAAACTATTGAAAGTAGTTGCGGTCAAGGAATCAGAATTAGAAGAAGCAGCTAAAGTTGTTGCAGAAACACAATCACTAGTAGAAAACAAAGAACGTGAACTACGCATCATTAAAGAAAGCAGCCAACGCAAGGAAGTTATGAGCGAATTGCTAGGCCCGTTGACCGGTGACAAGCGTGAAGTAATGGGCAGTCTACTAGAATCAGTACAGACAGAAAAGCTACGTACAGCTTTCGACAAGTATATCAGTTCAGTGATGAACGGTGCTACCCCGGCGAAGAAAGTACTATCTGAAGGCAAAGAAATCACAGGCGACAAAGCACAGGCACAACAATTCAGCAGTGAAGAAAAAACCGCTGAAATATTTGACATCCGCAGGCTTGCGGGACTAAAAGTTTAAGGAGAACTATAATGTCACAATTACTCGAGTCACGCTGGTCGGAAACCAAAGAGGCACTGTTAGAAGGTCTTCAAGGTAACAAGCGTTCAGTAATGGCAACTACTCTAGAAAATACCCGCAAGTATTTGTCAGAGAGTGCTACTGCTGGAGCTACATCCGCCGGTAACGTTGCAACCCTAAATCGTGTGATCCTACCAGTGATCAGACGTGTGATGCCTACGGTCATCGCTAATGAACTAGTTGGTGTACAACCACTAACTGGACCAGTTGGACAGATCCACACCCTACGTGTTCGTTATTCTGATACATTCTCAGGCGGCGCAGGCGGATCTACTACAGCCGGTGAAGAGGCATTAAGCCCATTCAAGATCGCTGAAGGCTATTCTGGAGCATCTCCAGGTAAGCCAGCTAGCACTGCTGCACTAGAAGGTGTTGCTGGCAACAAACTAAGCATTCAGATCTTGAAACAAACAGTTGAAGCCAAGACACGTAAGTTGTCAGCTCGCTGGACTTTTGAAGCTGCTCAAGATGCACAAGCCCAACAAGGCATTGACATCGAAGCAGAAATCATGGCTGCTCTTGCACAAGAGATCACAGCTGAGATCGATCAAGAAGTTCTACGTAGCCTATCAACACTAGCTGGTACTGCTGCATTAACATACGACCAAGCTGCTGTTTCTGGTACAGCTACATTTGTTGGTGACGAACATGCTGCACTAGCTGTTCAGATCAATCGTGTTGCTAACTTGATCGCTCAGCGTACACGTCGTGGTGCTGGTAACTACGCTGTAGTTTCCCCAACAACATTGACACTGCTGCAGTCTGCAACTACCAGTGCATTTGCTCGTACAACAGAAGGTACATTCGAAGCACCTACAAACACCAAGTTTGTTGGTACATTGAATTCAGCAATGAAAGTATATGTTAACTCATATGCAGAAAATGATGATGTGTTGATTGGTTACAAAGGCGGATCAGAAAGTGATGCACCTGCATTCTATTGCCCATACATTCCATTGATGAGCAGTGGTGTTGTTCTTGACCCAGCAACTTTTGAACCAGTAGTTTCTTTCATGACACGTTATGGTTATGTTGAGCTAACAAACACAGCTTCTTCTCTAGGTAACGCAGCTGATTACCTAGGTAAAGTTGGTGTAACAAGCGCAAATCTACGTTTCGCCTAATCCGCAAAACGTTTGCAAACTTCAAAAAGGCTCTTCGGAGCCTTTTTGTTTGACGTAAATAACTTAATGCAGGTAACCAGCGATCAAGATTTCTCCCAGTTGCGCAGACATATTAATCAATGGCGCACAAGATTTCCTATGTTTGCTACCGATGTTCAACAGATTGAACGCATGGTAGAACAGCACATCGTAGAGTTCAGCAACGCTGGTATACGCTACAGACAAACGCACAGGCGCAGCCATCTAGAACAGGCACAGCGAGAACTAGATGAAATAAACCGAATCGTTGCTACTGTGGAAAAAATGGAACTGATGAGTCTGCTGAGCCGCGGATAAATAAAGTATCTAGAAGAATTATGCGGTACCCGCCGCGTAGACCTAGAACGTCAAACACAAGGAGAAACAAATGGGACGTCCAGTAAAAAAAGATAAAAACGGTACGGTTGTATTTGGAGATTATACCACCACCGACGTTGGTATTAAATGTGAAGCCTATATAGGCGGAAGTAATCAAACAGATGTTTTCATTGTCCAACAAAGAGGATCAAGCAGATATCTAGTACAAGATAAATCTGCCGGTACAAAAGTAATTGCAAAACTAGTTGCAGGTACACCAGCAGCTGTTGGAGAAATGAGGATCACTGCTTTTACAGCAGGTGGCCCTGATGCATCAGCAACATACATACGAAAACTTACTAAGAAAATTGCTATAGATTTCAGCGGAAACAGATATTCGTGGTTCTTAGATAACGACTCATCTGGTGATCAGTTGATTATTGCTCCATTTTAATATAGGATCGTAAATGGGACAGTTTCTCAGAGTCAACGGTGACTATAATATAAAAACAGCAGAAGGTGCCAAGATTGTTCTTGACACTGGTCCTGCTGCTTCTGGTGGATCAGTAAGGGTTACCGGAGACCTAGTCATCGAAGGAGAGACACTGTTTGTTGCTACAGAAAATCTAACTATAACCGACAACATCATCACGCTAAATGACGGTGAAACTGGCGAGGGAGTCACACTGATCTATTCAGGAATTGAAATAGATCGAGGATTCCAAGGTGATTCCAGTGCTGCCCCTGCCGCAAGTTTTTTGTATGAAGAAACCAATACCACATGGCTGATAGCTAATAACTCTGCACCGGGACCTTTCAACTACGACGACAGCAATCTTAGACTGCGTAGAATCTATACCAACCCTACCACAGACGACGGCGACCTTACGCTAATAGGCACAGGTACAGGAGTAGTCAAGGTACTTGGTACCATCAATTATGAAACACAGGTCTCACATGATGACGATTTGCCAAACAAAAAGTATGTTGATGATTCAATCCTTAACAACCCTACATTTCAGATTCTATCGCCGCAGGGTCAAGATACTCGTGTTATAATTGCAGATAAAGAGATTACCCCCGATGTTTCGGCTACAGCCGGATCGTTGTCATATTATACTGCTCAAACTGGATTTCCTAGCCCAGGTGAAAGTGCAGTGTCTGTGATTGTCGACAACACACTAATAGGTCAGTTCTATAATAATCGTTTAGAAATTTCAGATCTTGAGATCGGCGGAGGTATAGACAGCAACGAGATTACCACTAAGCATGGTATTACCAACCTCAACATCTATGTAAGAACACAGGGTACAGGCAAGTTACAGACCAACTATGCCATACAGCTAGAAAAAACAGGTGTGGCACCTACATATGTCTCAGACAACATACTGCTCTATGGCGACACTCCTGGTACAGGCACATCGGGCATATGGTTTGTCAACGATTCAGCAGAAGCTGCCAAACAGAACGGAGAATTAATCAGCAAAAACCGCGCATTGGTTTTTAGCATGTTATTTTAAGAGACCCATATGATACGTAATTATGAAAACCCAGAAAACACAATTTTACTGATAGATTCCACCAGTGTGACGGTGCCTGTGAAAGTATTCACCAGTTCAACCACAGGCGGTCCTATTGTCGGAGGTGTCATAGGCAGACAAAATGCAGTAACAACCATAGCACTGTGTAACACAGCTGCCCCAAGTACAGCTGATGAAACAACCAATGCAGTCACAGTGAATATCTATGTGGTACGCAGCGGCAAGACCGCAGGTAGCGGCAATTTAATCGTCAGCAATCTCACAGTTCCTGCTGGAGAAACTGTGTTTTTCTCAGAAGAAAGACTGGTGTTTGACAGTGGAGATGAACTGTGGGTTGGAACATCTGCTGCGGCAAGATTAAGTGTAACTGTGAGCGCACTAGCAGTATGAAGTTCTTAAAGACCAAAGGTATTTCAAAATTCAGTATCAATGATCGCGCATTGATATACTATCCCGATGGTGTGGGGCCCGGTAACAGAATCGTGGTCAACGCCAAAGGCGGTATTATGCTGCCCAAAGGAACTACAGCTCAGCGTCCTCAACTAACCAGTGTGCGACAACCCACAGATGCTAACGGCACTATAAGATACAACACTTCTACCACTAGCATAGAAGCTTATGTAGGTGGTGCATGGGTTATTGTGGCCAGTGCATTTGCCGCAGCTATAACCAAACAGACACTAGGACCAGGAGACGGAACTTCTACCATCTTTGGTCCTTTGAACACAACATTTGCTGCTAGTTATGCTGCCAGCGCAGACAATATTATAGTGTTGGTAGAAAATGTTATGCAGATTTCTACCACTAACTTTACCATTAATCAAAATCCCACCAGTTCAGGCACAGGTGCGGAAATCAATGCTAGTACATTAACATCGGCCAATAACGGCACTGAGTATATTATTACTGCTGTCGGTTCTACAACATTCACATCATTTGGTGCGGCTGCTAATACTGTAGGCACAGTTTTTACTAAATCCGGTGGTACGATCACGGGCTCTGGTAAGGTGCGTGAAACAGGATATTACCTTTCTTTTACATCAGCTGTGCCAGCATCAGGAGGAGGCGGTAATCCAGTTTACGTAACTGTGTACTACGGATACGCCAACTAACTATGAGTCAACTGGGACGCATTAGTGGACAGGTACTCACAGACAACCTGTTACGTGCAGGTATTAACCTTGCGTTTGAAACTGACCTACTTTATCTAGACGTTACTAATAACAGAATTGGTATCAAAGATTCTACTCCTATCTATGATCTAGATATAAATTCAAACATACTTACCAACGAACTAACAGTGACAACTCAAGCTGCACTGGGTAATTTACGTATTAATGCTCCTAACACATTTTCTACCAGTGTAGGCGGCATAGACGTTTTTATCAATGGTGGCGGAGACATATTCCATGACAGAGTTATCACAAACAATCTAGTCGTTAATGATAATCAGATATCTAGTATAGCTAATTCAAACATAGTTATAGATCCCAACGGCTCAGGCACAGCGGAGCTGAGATCCAACACAGATATCACTGGCGACCTCGCAGTTACTGGCAACATCAATGTGTCTGGAAATCTAACTGGACTTGATACTCTGACTCTAGGCGACCAAACCATAGATACAGTTACAATAAACACTGATTTTACACAGAGTATTATTCTAGGGGATGATGTTACTTATGCCTTGGGTGCAGATGCAGGAGATTCAAGCCCTCGACGATGGGCTGAATTACATGTACCTCAATGGCAGAACATTTCTACTGGTGCATGGCCCGGTAGCGGGCTAGTAACACAAACGGTGACAGTCAGTGGTCAAATGACCCTGGATGGAACCATAAACAAAATATCTGCCATACAATCAAATGAAGATATATTTCTTAACCCTTACACTGGTATTACTGATATAGAAAATATACGCTGGCAGATCAATGACATTACTAATCTCAACAGCACTGCACTCACAATAGCAGGCACAGGCATAGGGTACTATCAGTTCACAGGTACCAACGGTATGGTGATACCGGCTGGGGACAACTCTCAACGTCGAGCGAGCCCCGAAGTAGGTGAAACTCGCTGGAACACAGATGAGGGATATCTCGAATGCTATGATGGCACAGTATGGGTTGTGAGCACAGGTGGCGGTATCGAGGTAACAGTGGAAATCATGGAAGATCTCGGCCACGTCTATACCCTAATGCTGGGATAATTTCCAAAACAACTAAATACTTTAATTGCTGTAGTTGACCAAATTACTGCAGGATCCGACTGTGGTAAACCGGCAAAGAGCGTGAGCTGAAAATCTGGTTAACGGTGAAACACCGGGTTATTTTGGAGAGCTAATGGCTATTGGTCGTATTTCCGGTCAGCTCTTGAAATCCAACTTGCTTCGTGCAGGCGAGAATTTGGCTTTCGAGACAGACTTACTCTATTTGGATGTTGTTAACTCTCGCATCGGGATAAAAACAGCAGCCCCTAGCACAGACCTCGATGTCAACGGTCACACTCGTTCAACTAATCTCACTGTAGATACACAACTAAATGTAGGCGATCTACACTTCACTGGTAATACCATAACCAGTGATTCTTCAACCATAAACTTTGCAGCGGCCGCAGGTGAAGCCACCGTTTATCATTCGAGACTGCAGATAGATGATCTGCAACTGCAGGGCAACACCATATCAACCACTGTGAGCAACAGCAGCATAGAAATAGACCCCAACGGCACAGGTACTGTTAATATTATTGCTAATACCAATATCACCGGTAACCTAGGAGTCACAGGCAACATCTCTGCCACAGGCAATGTGGTTATAGGCGGTAACATACAGATTGGTGATGCACTTACAGATAATATTATATTCAATGCCAGCATCCGCAGCGATCTTGTGCCAGAAACTGACAACACCTATGATCTAGGTTCTGTTGCATTCCGTTGGAGAGCTGTTTACGCTGCTAATCTGTACACAGATATTATCACTGTACCTGCACTAGATGTAGGTAACTTGATGTTCCGTGATAATGAAATCACTACCACAACAGGACAAGACCTATACATTGACGGCAATGGTGCAGGAGGTGTGAGATTAGGCAATTTCCGTATAGTAGATAATGTGATCACTAACATAACCTCCGGAGCGGTATCACAGATAGCACAGACAGGTATTGGATATTTTAAAATACAAGGCACCAACGGTTTTGTGCCTCCTGTAGGAGCATCCGGAAATAGACCAACTGCATATGCTGTGTTAGGTATGACAAGATTCAACACTGATTCCGCTGCTTTGGAGATATGGGACGGCGCAGACTGGGCATCACCAGCAGGTGCATCAGGTGCTGTTTCTGTTGCAGAAGCCAACGACATCGCTGCTCAATTAGCATTGACACTAGGATAAACATATGCCAACAGTATTTAAACACGCACTGGTTACACAAATAGGCACTAACCCCACCGATGTAGTAGAGATTGGCGCAGGAGTCCGAGCCACAGTTATAGGCTGTAATCTAGCTAACGTGACAGAGTACGACACTGTGGTAGTGGACATACAGGTAGTGGGTGTAGATACCACAGTGGCATACTATGTCAAGGGATTAATAATCCCACCAAACACATCTGTGAAAGTGATCACACAGGGCGAAAAATTAATACTGCCCGCAGAAACAGAACTGCGAATGGTCAGCGACACCGCAGACAGTGTCGATGCCACAGTAAGTTACGTTGAAATATCATAAGGATCGATCATGCCAAGCACATATTATCTAGGAACCAGTCCAGACGAAGCACTAGGAGATAGCCCTCGATACTGGTATGCTTTGCGTAGAAATGAAGACGGTGAATTATTTTTGCTACGCAGTGATCAACTCAAAGACAAAGACAGCATTGAATTAAATCTTCCTGGGGCCCCCGAAGAAAATTTTGAGGATCTTGAACCTGGAGTAGATTATTTTGACGGTATCACCGAGGACCATGAGGTAGAATACGATAATTTAGTATATACACAATATCGTTGGGATAATCGTAACATGCTCTACTACGTAGACAGTAACGGTAGGCTAACACAGCGGATAAATCAAGGTTACACATACCCTACAGGACATTCAAGTTAAACGGAATAAATTATGGCAGAATTTAAAATCAGTAGAATTAGATATACATGGCGCAATGCGTGGTCTAACACTACGGCGTACAATCGTGACGATGTAGTTAGATACGGTGGAAGCACATGGATCTGTCAAAGGCAACACACAGCTTCCACGTTCGCTGCTGATCAGGCATATCTTGCTAATGCGGGAGATTCACAACCATCTCCTGCATGGTTGAAGATGACCGACGGCTATGCCTGGAGAGGTGCATGGACACAGTCAACTTTATATAATCCTGGCGATATCGCTCTATATGGCGGAGTGATTTATCTATGCGTGACCAGCCATCCATCGCAATCAACATTTGATGCTAACATAGCAAATTGGGCTGTGTATCTCAGTGCTGATAATTGGCGCACAGCCTGGTTACCAAATATCAGATACGGTATAGGTGATGTTGTAAGATACAACGGCACCGTATATAGGTGCGTAGTAGGGCACACATCATCATCCACAGCACTGGGACTAGAGATAGGTAATAACGATAATCAAGACGACAGCACCGGAGAACTTTGGCAAGTGGTCTATGAAGGTATACAGTATGTAGGAGCATGGACCGCTGCTACGAGATACAGAGAAAACGATCTAGTAAAATACGGTGGCAGTATATTACGTTGCATAATAGGGCATGTAGCAGATGCAAATATAACCAACGCTAATTTTGTCACAGAATTTCCAGGATTTAATTTTTATCAAGAATGGAGCAACTCGGTCTATTATGCTATCGGTGATGTTGTTCGCCATGGCGGATATTTATACATTTCTAACAATAATAACACAGCCAGTACCTCTCCGGTGTTGGATTCTACAAATTGGCAAGTGTTGTCTAAACAAATTAATTTCCAAGGCGATTGGTCGGCTAGTGTAGATTATAAAATAGGTGATTTAGTAAGACGTGGTGGAGATCTATATGTTGCAGTTACTGATGTAATCGACGATGGTAGTTCTCTCGATTATCTCGACGATGGAGATTGGGAAAAAATTACCGTAGGACAAAATTGGAGAGCTTCATGGGTAATAAATCAACAATATAGTGTTAACGATCTAGTAATTTATCTAGGGAATACCTATAAATGCAATTTTGAACACATAGCCACAAATCAAAATTTTCCTGGAGATAACGGATCTGGATTTTTCTATTGGGATTTATTAATACAGGCAGGACAAGACGCTGGTATGACTACCAGAGGCGATTTGCTAACCTATGATCTTAGCAGATCACTGCAAGGTGACGGCAGCACTTTTGGTCCAGCAAGAGTACCTGTAGGTGAAAGCGATCAGTTGCTGATAGTCAATAATGAAAACAGTGTAGATTACGCCTATTGGGGAGACATTGCCAGAGTACGCTATGTCAGCCTAGACGGAGTAGACGATGACACAGATCCAGAACGTGGAACCAGCCAATTCCTTCCTTGGAGAACCATAAGATATGCCTGTGAAAAAGTAGACGACGGATTTTCAGGAACGACTACGATCAGAGTCAGCGTGGGCGAGTTTGAAGAAATTATTCCGATTATCGTGCCAGCACGAACTGTGATACTAGGAGCAGAACTTAGAAGCACCACAATCAAAGCAGCTGGACCAATCGCAGCATTGGCTCTAGACCGTACATACCACATCGCGGTGTTGAATAGAATTTCAGGAATAATACAGGCTATTGTTGCAGGAACTGCTATTAGTCCCCCAAAATCTGCAGGTAATATATTAAATCCTGTAATTGTAACTGAAACAGTATCTATTTCGTTTAGCCCACCACAGTTCGATGAATTCGGTAGTGAAATTTTTGACACATCCACTCAACCTCGACCTACTAGTAATACTGCTGCAATAGCTATACAGACTAAAATTGCAAATATTATTGCTTATATTAATTTTAATATAAATTCTACCGGCAGCAATCCTACACTGGTCGGAACTAACACCGCAGTAACAGATGTTGAATATACTAACACTGTGTTACAACTTGAAGCTAACAAAGAATTTCTAGCTGCAGAAGCTGTGGCATTTATGCAGGTAACATATCCTATATACGCATTTGATACCATCCGATTAAGCACTGACATACGTAGGTACATAGACGCTTTTAAGTATGATATAATTTATACTGGTAATTATAAATCATTACTAGCAGCTAGGTATTATAGAAATGCTGTGCTAGGATGTAATGAAAGCGAAGATATGTTCTATGTGCGAAATTCCACAGGTATTAGAAACTGTACTCTCAAAGGACTTGAATCAACGTTAAATCCACCCGCAGCTTTTGATCTGTATCAGAAACCCCTAGGCGGTGCATATGTATCCTTGGATCCAGGTTGGGGTCCAGCTGACAATCGCACCTGGATCACCACCCGATCACCGTACATCCAAGGAGTTACTACCATAGGTACTGGTTGTGTTGGACAAAAGATTGATGGAGCACTACACAACGGTGGTAACAGATCTATCGTCAGCAATGATTTCACACAGGTTCTCTCAGATGGCATAGGTGCTTGGGTGTTGAACAACGGTCGTGCTGAATTGGTATCAGTGTTCTCATACTATGCGCACATCGGTTACCTAGCTGAAGACGGTGGAGTTATTAGAGCCACGAATGGTAACTGTTCCTACGGTGCCTATGGTGCTATATCCGACGGTGTGGATGCTTCGGAAACCCCAGCCACGGCCGCGGTCTATACCAGAGCACAACAGGCCAGCATAGCAGCGGCATTTGCTGGAGATTTCGTAGATGAAATACAGATCTTAGAATTCGCCAACTGCGGAAATGATTATACCTCAGCTACTGCAACTTTTGCAGGTGCCGGCGTAGATGCTGCTGTGGTATTTGAAGATTTCCGTGATGATGCTGTTTTTGAAGCCAGGCTGCTTGATGCCAACGCTGGAACAGCAACCATTGCCACAGCCATTGGAGGCACCGGATATGTACTAGTACAAAATAATGCCCAATCCGGAGATGCTACTACAATCACCATTGCCAGTAATGATGCTAATTCAATTACAGAATATCTTGGTATGAGAATTGTGATCACCAGCGGTGCAGGCACAGGACAGTACGGCTATATCACTGCCTACAACAATGTTTCCAAAGTAGTAAGTGTAACAAGAGAATCAGACGATCAGCCAGGCTGGGACCATGTGGTGCCGGGAAAATTACCAACAGTTCCGTTATTAACTAACACCACATATAGAATAGAACCTCGAGTTATATTCTCTGCACCTGCATATTCAGCCACACAGATCACAGTGCCTGTGAATACTTCATGGTCAGAAATCGTCTATGGTGAAACCACCGAAACATATACCAACGTAGCGGTTAATGAAGCAGGAACAGGAACTACAATAGGAGTTGGCGCCGCAAATGCTACCTTTAATGTTGTAAAACAGGGCAGAGATTACACTCTCACAATTAATAATGGCGGTGCAGGATACGAAGTTGATCAACTATTAACTATTTCCGGAACACTATTAGGAGGAACAACACCAACTAATGATCTATTCATATTGGTCACAGCTGTCAGCGATGACAGCACAAATTCTATACTCGCAGCACAACAAAAAACCTACGGTACTGGAGAAGACAACGAAGCAGCCAGCGGTAGATTTGTAGCAGTATCTACCGGAGGCAGCGCCGCTCTGTATAGTGAAGACGGTACTACCTGGACTGATTTCAACATGCCGACTTCGGGAGACTGGAAGTGTTTAGCCGCAGGTAGAGTCACATATCCTGCATTAGGCAACCATATATTTGTAGCTATACGCACAGGCAGCGCAGTGGCAGCTAGTTCCTTAGACGGAATCACATGGACCACAAGAGCAATGCCAGCATCAAGGGTCTGGAAATCATGTATCTATGGGGGAGGTATATTCCTTGCCATAGCTTCAGATTCAAATTCAGCAGCCTACAGCCTAAATGGCATTGGTTGGACTACAACTGTATTACCGGGGTTTGGTGATTCTACTCTTAACGAATGGGTAGATGTAGCCTACGGAAAAAACACCTACGTGGTGTTGGCCAATAGTGGAAATAATGTAATGGTAGGTGCATATAATTCTATCTTGAACACATGGTCGTGGACCGGCCACATCATGGATGTGATCGCAGACTCCTCGGCCAAAGACTGGGTCAGTATAGCCTACGGTAATGATAGATTTGTGGCCATATCCAGCACAGGTGAAGTGGCATATAGTTTTGATGGGGTTGTATGGCTAGCAGCCACAATGCCTTCGCAGGACGGAAGCACAGCCCATAACTGGAAAAAGATTCGCTATGCACAAGGAGTATTCTTTGCGGTTGGAGATACCGGCGGTAGAGATATCGCAGGCGATCCAGTAGCTGTGCCAACAAACTACGCAGCCACATCATTCGACGGCATAGTATGGACGTCTAGAACATTGGCATCTTCCAAAGAATGGGTATCGATAGCGTTTGGTAATCCTTATGTGGATGCCAGAGACTCTACTACCGGTAAAAGAACCCCTATGTGGATAGCCATAGATAACACTGAAATATTCAACAAAATACAAACAGGAGCAAGAGCACTAGGTCGTGTGACCATAAGCAGCGGTATCATCAGAAGCATCAAGATGTGGGATCCAGGATCCGGCTATACAGAAGGACCGTTATGCACACTAGTTGATCCTAATAACAATACAGATGCTAGAATAGAATCCAGAACCGGAGATGGAGTTTTAGCCCAGCCTGGTTGGTTGAACAGAGGACTGGGTTATAGAACAACCAGTACCACAGTTACAATCAGTGGCAACGGATATGCAGATGTTACTCCCTCAGGAAAATTCTTTGTAATGAATGACCTAGATGCTTACCCCGGACCAGGCGCCAGTTTGACTATTGGTAACTTGCCAGATTTTTATACGCTGGTAGCCATAGAAGAAATTGGTCAAACTGACAGAGGACTAGCTGCGAGAATACGAGTTAGTCCCGAAATCAAGGTCAGAGATAATCTACAGCATCTTACACCTATCACTATCAGAACGCAGTTCAGCCAATGCCGTATCACTGGACATGATTTCTTAGACATAGGCACAGGCAACTTTGAAGAAACCAATTACCCAGAATTATACAGTGGATTCTATACTCCCTCACCAGAAAACGAAGTAGTTGAACTGAATCGTGGCCGTGTATTCTATACCTCTACCGATCAAAGCGGTAACTTCCGTGCAGGAGAATTATTTGCGGTAGAACAGGCCACAGGTGTTGTAACGATCTCTGCGGACTTTTTTGATCTCGGTGGATTATCTGAACTGAGACTAGGTGGTATCAGAGTAGGCGGCACTGGAGCAGTGATTCGTGAGTTTTCAACTGATCCGTTATTCACCGCAGATTCTAATAACATCGTACCCACAGAACGAGCTATCAAAAGCTATCTAGCCAGTAGATTGTCAGTGGGCGGATCTGAAATTGCAGTGGGTAGTTTCATAGCCGGTACCATATTGGTAGGACCAGATAGAATTAATAACACAGCTGGACTGAGAATCATAGTGCCGGTAAGAGCAGAATTCGATCAAGCGAGTTCGGGAATCAGCGGAAGCATGCTGGCACAGACGATGTTTTATAGGTCGTTTCGCAATTAATTTTTATTAATAAATATAGGATACGGAGTAGAAAATGGCAGAATTCAAACTAGGTAGAATTAGATTTGTATGGAAAAATGACTGGAACCCTTCCACCGTCTATTACATAGACGATGTGATAAGATACGGTGCCCGCACCTATATCTGTGCTGTAGGTCATACCTCCGCAGCGGATTTTAACACAGATCTAGAATACAGTCCTACCAAATGGAATCAAATGAGCGACGGCCAATCATGGACCGGCGATTGGAATACTTCTACATTCTACAAACTTAATGATGTGGTGAAATATGGCGGATTGTTATATATCTGCAATGACAGTCACACATCTACAGCCACAACAGCATCAGGTCTAGAAGCTGATCAAGCCAAATGGACATTATATGCCGAAGGATTTGATTGGAAAAATTCTTGGTCAGTCAGCACACGATACAAGGTAAATGATCTAGTTAGATACGGCGGTTACACTTATGTATGTAATACCTATCATACATCTGCAGCCACAGCCGCATCGGGACTAGAAGCTGATCAAGCTAAATGGGACAGTTTCAACCAAGGCATAGAATACAAAGGTACCTGGGTCACCGCTACCAGATATAAACTCAATGATGTTATAAAATATGGTGCAGGACTTTGGATCTGTACCACACAGCACACTGCTGATGCCGCATTCTTAACAGACAGCACTGCAGGTCGTTGGGCACAATTTGCAGAAGGTATTGAATTTGAAGATACATGGAGTTCTGGAACTCTATACCAACCAGGAGACATAGTTCGATACGGTGGTAATCAATACGTAGCAAAAAATATTCACTCAGCGATTGTTCCATCGACAGGCACATCAAATTGGGATTTATACAGCGAAGGATTCAAATTTCAATCAGACTGGAATGATAGTACTTCTTACAAAATCGGTGAAGTTGTTAGACTTCGCGGATATACCTATCTAGCCACAGCAGACAATACTAATCAAGAGCCACCTAATGTCACATATTGGCAAAGACTTACTTCTGGTATTGCTTGGCAAGGAGAATGGACTGACGATATAAATTATAAATTAGGCGATGCAGTGAGATTTGGCGCAAATGCCTATATCTGTCTTCTGGCACACAGATCAGAAGGTGACGATGGATCAACTATAGGACCAGAAGGCGGAGGTGCTGCTAATAGTAGACCAGATCAAGACAGCACAGGTACCTATTGGAGCTTACTAAACATCGGTTCTGAAACTGATATCTTATCAGTTCGTGGAGATTTAGTTTACTACAGCGGTTCGGGCCCTACAAGATTACCTATCGGACGTGAAGGTCAAGTTCTACGGTCCGACGGTGTAGACCCAGAATGGGCCACACTAGGCGAAATTGATCACAATTATTTTGTAGCACCACACGGCACAGATCTTCCTGCACCTATACATGGCAAGACCTGGGATAAGCCATGGAAGACTATTCGATATGCCTGTGAACAGGTAGAACGTGGCCCTAGAAATCCCGATGCCACATATCTATTAGAACTTAATCGTGTGTTCATACAACGAGAAACCACAGAATTCATACAGAATCAGATCACTAACAACATAGCACCGTTCACATCGGCATTTGTCTACGACGATTTCAAATGTGAAAGAGATGTGGGATTTGTTGTAGATGCATTGATCTATGATCTTAGACATGGCGGCAACGTCAAAACTAGAGGAGCAGCTAATGCTCTCATAGGTGGACTCAGCGCAGAAGAAACAGAAGCATATCCTGGTCTAGCTGCAGAATCAGACGAATCCATAGCGGCCTATAATTACATGGTCACTGTAGTCGAGGATGTACTAGCACAGACAGCTCCAGCAGTGAACTATCAGACCTTGAACGGTGACAATTCAACTGCCACAGTATCGCAGTATTTCAATGCTGACCTCACAGCAGAACCAGGAGCATATACCACAGCAGCTGGTTTAGTTGAAGTAATCACTGATGCTATCACTGCCCGTGCAGCAGCAGTAACCGCTCCACAGATCGCAGCAGCATTGGCCAGTGTGCCTGCTCGTAGAAGTCCTAACAATCTTATCAGCATTGCTACTGGGCAATACAGAGAAACGTTGCCTATCATTGTTCCAGAACAGACCTGCGTGATTGGAGACGAATTAAGATCCACAAACGCTGGTCCTGCTGGTAGCTTGACGAATCTTGCAGATTCTTACTATTCTATGGGTGCGCTGTCAAGACTAGAAACAGTAGTCAGTCAAATTATCACTGGCTCTAACGTCACAGAAAGCTCAGGAAACACTGCTACACAGAGTGCAGCATTTCCGTATGCCAGCGCAGATGAACAGGCAGATATCACACAGCTGGTAAGAGTAATACAGCATCAGATCGATTATCGAATCAGCACCACTCACATGGTTACCAACACAGATCCTACAGGTTACGATACTGCTTATCTCACAGGCTACGGTGATGCTAGAACACTGATAAAAGAAAACAAAGAATTTATCAAAGCTGAAATCATCGCCTTTATCACTGAAAACTACCCTTCAGTGAAATATTCTAGAACCATATGCAAACGAGACACAGGTTTTATTGTCGATGCTATGGTCTATGACTTGACCTATGGCGGTTTTACGCAGACACTGAATGCAGGATTAGCCTATTTTGACGGCACCACAGGGCTGGAAATTGACGCATCAGAAGTCACTGCTACTGTGGCTGCTTATGGTAGATTAAAAACTGTGATGCAAGAAATCGCTGCTAACACCACAGTGACCAAATCCACAGGTAATGCTGCTACACAATGGACCGATGCGACTAATCTCACAGGTGGGTCTGCAGCCAGCGCATTCATCGGCGCTAACATTGACAACATCACTAACCTATTAGCAGGCGATTCCACCGCAGCTACTCCTCCTATCGTTACAGTGACTTCGATAACTGGCACAGACACCTTTGTTACTGCTGGTCACAGTCTACAAGCAGGCGACCTAGTGGTTCCTATTGAAACACAGAACGGACTCACTGTAGGCACACGTTATTACGTAATTGCATCAGGACTTACAGCTACTGATTTCAAGGTATCAACAAGTTATGCGGGTGCAGCAGCCACAGGATTTACTAACGGTTCTGGTTTAACCTTGGTAATGACCTACGAGGATCGTCCGATTGCCACCAACGCTGTAACTTCTACCACAGCACTAATTACTGCATTTACAACTCTAAGTGCGGCGGCTCAGACTATTGTATCAAACATGACAGTTTATATTGATGCAAACTTTCCATCATTAACCTATGATCCTAATAAGTGTGAAAGAGATGCTAGAATTATCTTAGATGCAGTAGGCTATGACTTCATGTTTAACGCCAACGGACAAACTAGAAATGCAGCTTACGCTTATCTAAGAGCCAGTGCCAGCGATGTTTATAGTCTAGGACAGAAAGCAGCCACCCGAGCAGCATTTAGTTATGTGAAAACACAAGCCAAGGCCAACGTAGGCGGTGATGCTACTGCACAGGCTCGCATTGAAACACTGATGACTCTGTTAGATGATATCATTTATGGCGCCACCAACGAAGGTAGTCGCTGTGCTTCTGGTAACAGGATGGTGGATTACGCAGTTCTGCAGTTAGAAAGAAACAGAGATTATGTTGTTACAGAGATCGATGCGTACATAGACTCAACATATACAACCACAGTAACGAATGCCACAGCGGCCACAGATGTGTTTACCTGCACCAGCACAGCTTGGATGCAGCGTAATGCAGCAGTGAGATTCTCAGGAACTGTATTTGGCGGTATTAGCACAGGTACAACATATTACATACAGAATGTTGTAAGCTCAACAACCTTTAAAATCTCAACTACAAGAGATTCAAACACAGCACTAGACATTGCATCTAATGCATCTGGATCTATGACTGTGAGCTTGTATTACAGCAGTGAAGCATGCCTGCGAGACGTTGGTACATATATTGACGCACTAAAATATGATTTGAAATATCCAGGCAACTACAAATCTCGATATGCCGCTAGATACTATGGTAACAGCGTGGTTGGCAGCCTAGAAGAAGACATGTATTATCTACGTGATGGTACAGGTGTTAGAGATCAGACACTGCAGGGACTCACAGGCGATCTTTTAGCACCTAATGAGTACGGTACATCAAGAGTTTCGGCCGGAGCCTACTGTTCCTTGGATCCAGGTTGGGGTCCAGAAGATTACCGTACCTGGATCAACACTCGCTCACCATACGTACAAGGGGTGACCACACTGGGTACAGCCGCCGTGGGACAGAAGATCGACGGCTCGCTGCACAATGGTGGTAATGATTCCATCGTTTCCAACGACTTCACACAGGTTATATCAGACGGTATTGGTGCTTGGATCACCAACAACGGTCGTGCTGAATTGGTATCAGTGTTCTCATACTATGCGCACATCGGATATCTAGCAGAAAATGGTGGTAGGATCCGTGGCACCAACGGTAACTGTTCATACGGAGATTTTGGAGCTGTGGCAGAAGGATTTGATGCCAGTGAAACACCTGGCACAGCCGTAGTAGATAATAGACTGCAATTTGAAGCAGTTATTGATCGCATTGTCACAGACGGATCGGCACTGACACAATTTGAATTTACCAATGCTGGTATTGATTACACTGAAGTCACATATGTCATTACAGGTGGCGGCACTGGAGGATCAGTTCAGCAGGATGAATTCCGTGATGACGCTGTGTTCGAAGTACGCATGTTGGATCTAGTTGAAGACAGTACCGACGCTGAAGAAGCTGTAGGTAATTTTGGTGGATTTGGTTATATTACAAATTCCAACACCTGCCAGGGCGGCACATCAACTTCAGTGACTATTGCTGCCACAGATAGTGAGACCAGCACAGCCTATATAGGTATGAAAATCGTGCTCACAGGCGGTGCAGGTGTAGGACAGTTTGGTATTATCGACACATATAATTCAGGCACTAAAGTAGCAGGCTTGGTCAAAGAATCCGATGGCACAGCAGGATTTGATCATTTGATAGCAGGCACAGCAATAGTATCACCAGATGCTTCTAGCACCTATATCATCGAACCAAGAGTAACATTCTCAGCACCCGGCTACACATCCACAGCAGCTACACTGCCAACCTCAGGCACATGGACCGCTGTCAAATACGGAGAAACCGCAGCGGTATACGCATCAGTCACCGGCACCTACAGTGGTGCCGGTGTTGGTGCTACATTTACTGTGATACGCAACGGATGGAAATACACACCGTCCTTACAGACCGCTGGTACAGGATATGTGAGATTACAAACCATTACCATACTGGGAACCAGTCTCGGTGGGTTGAGCACAGCCAACGACCTAGTGATAACCATCACCGCGGTTAATGCTGCAACTGGAGCTATCTTAAACTTTGATCATGCAGGATATGGCATAGGTGGCAGATATGTAGCTCTAAGAGGTGGCAGCACAGTGGGCGCAACATCTGAAGATGGTATTGCATGGGATACTCGAGCCAGCTTAATGCCGAGTGCGGCAAACTGGTCAGCTATGACTGCTGGCTTGTTTGATGACGGATCCACAGTGGGCAAAGTCAGCAAATTCGTAGCAGTTGCTGGAACCTCAGCCAACACCACAGGTGCATATTCAGATGACGGCATTACTTGGTCAGCCGCCAGTATGCAGACATCAGCAACATGGGTAGATGTGGCATTTGGTGGTTTCAGCGCACAGAAATTTGTAGCAATAGCCAGCGATGTAACCACTGTGCGGATCAGCAATGATGGTGAAAACTGGGATCAAACTGGCACACTTACCACCACTGGTTTCACAGCTATTGCATACGGTAAAAACAGATTCGTAGCCATCAAGAGTGGAACCGCAGTTACAAATTATGCTACCACATCAGGAGTCACGGGCACATGGACTGCAGGCACACTGCCAAGTTCATCGAACTGGAACAGTATAGCCTACGGTAATAACAGATTCGTAGCTGTGTCTAACACCAGTGGTACTGTAGCTGCCTACAGTCTAGATGGTATTACGTGGACTGCCAGCACACTGCCATCAACAGCACAATGGACCAAGGTCACATACGGTCAAGGAGTATTCCTTGCTGTGAGTACAACCACAGCAGCAGCAACTTCTCCAGACGGTATCACATGGACTCTAAGAGCTACATCTACAGCAGCCAGTGGATTCTCAGCTGTCACTTTTGGTAACAGAAATCGTTATGGTCAATTTGTAGGTGTTGGCGCTAGCACAGGCACAGTAGCCACATACATTAGAACTGGAGCCACTGCTAGAGCTCGTGCGTTGGTGGCATCTAACAAGATATTCCAGATTAACATCACAGAGCCTGGTTCTGGATATACTACTGAACCAACTATAACATTCACGGATCCTAACAACACCTTTGAAGCACCAGTAACCGTGAGACGAGGATCGGGAGTATTGGCCAATCCATCGTTTGTTAACCGAGGCACGCAGTATGTCACCAGCAGCTGTGAAGTAGACATCGGCGACGGTTACGCCAACGTGTTCCAACCAGGCGCATTTGTAGCAGTGAGACAGATCACTGAACAACCAACTCCGGGATCTAATGTGGTGTTTGGACATCTACCAGATCGCACATTTAAATTAGTGAATGTTATCACGTTCTTGGGCGTCAACGATGGAGCCTACACCGCATTCTTACAGATCAGTCCTAATTTAACCATCGGCGAAGCACCTGAAGATGCTGTAACGGTCACCACCAGACTGCGTTATAGCCAGTGTCGTTTAACTGGGCATGACTTCTTGGACATAGGTACTGGTAGTTTTATTGAAACTAACTATCCTAACTCTCCGTTGCAGCCGCCTATTCCAGCCAACGAAGCAGTTGATTCCAACGGTGGCCGTGTGTTCTTTACAAGCACAGACCAGGACGGTAACTTCCGAGTTGGCGACCTGTTTAACATTGAACAATCAACTGGTATTGCTACATTAAATGCTGATGCTTTTAATATTTCGGGCCTGCAAGAACTTAATTTAGGCAACGTGACACTAGGTGGCGGTTCGGCTACGATCACTGAATTCTCTACAGACCCGTTCTTTACTGCGGATTCAGACAATATCGTACCTACACAGAGAGCGATCAAAGCCTATATTGGCAGCCAAATTGGTGGTGGTGGTGCTAGCTTGAACGTTAACTCAGTGACAGCAGGATCAGTGTTTATCAGCTCAAATATCATAACTACTACCACAGGCGGTGCGATTAAAATGAATGCTACCTTTGATTTCAGAGGGGGAGTAACTGGCCTTCCGTTGGCATTCAACTACTTTTTAAACTAAATATATACATGGAGAACAAATTATGGCAACAGGAAGACTAGGAGTAGCAGATCTCTCAGCAGCTACTAATACCACATTATACACAGTGCCTGCAAGTACATTCGCAGTTGTAACTGTAAATGTGGTAAACAGGGGTGCATCAGCGGCTGCTGTAAGAATAGCAGTGGCTTCTACAGCATCTCCAGCAGATTCAGAATATATCGAATATGACGTTAGCCTAGCTGCAAAAGGTGTGGTAGAACGCACAGGTATTGTTATGGATGCAGGAAAGCTCTTGGTAGTACGATCAAGTGCAGTAAGTGTAAATGCTGTGGTTTACGGCATCGAAACTTCAACTGCGTAACTAGGAGAATCAAATGGGTAGAAAACATACAGCAGGATCGGTTGGTAATCAAGGTGTTGGCGGTGTTCAAGTTGATAACACCACGTTGTCTGCTGCTGACAATCAAAACATCACCATTGATGCATCCGGAACCGGTTTATTTGTAATCGCAAGTGATACACTGATACAGGCTCAAGGCGACTTGAGATTTGGTGATGCTGACAGTTCTAATTATGTTGGGTTCCAGGCTCCAGGAACAGTTTCAGCTAATGTGTTATGGACACTGCCCGCAACTGACGGATCTAACACACAGGCGTTGACTACCAACGGATCAGGTACATTGTCTTGGGCCACGAATTCCGTAGTCATATCTGACGAAGCCGCAGACGCTGCTTCCAACTATGTGGCGTTTACAACAGCCACTACAGGACAAATTACCACAGCTAGAGTCAGCAGTACTAAACTTACCTTTCAGCCAAGTTCTGGAACACTGACATCTACCGTTGTGACTTCAACAGGAAACACCACTGTTGGTGCAAATCTAAACATAACTGGAATTCCCAGTATCACTGGAAGCTTTCCGGTGTACCAAAATCAAACCAGTATAAACACTTATACAATACCTGCAGGAACCAACGCTATGAGTGCAGGACCAATAACTATTGCTGCTGGACAAACGGTGACAGTTAATGGAGATTGGAGCATAGTCTAATGAGCACACTGGTCACTGACGAATTACAAGGACCACATGAGGCCAACCATCTCATAGCAATGCCAAACAACACTACCTTGTACGCTGCTGGGCAGACAATACAAACTGTTTGGAGAAAATTTCAAGGTGTGCAGACCTATAACAGCTATAATGATAACACCAGTAGACCAATCAGTGGATTGGATGTTAATATCACACTTAAGAGAGCCAACAGTAAAGTTATCCTAAAATGGTGGATTTTTTATGAAGCCCATCATGATATAACATTTCAGGCAATCCGTGGGGGCACAGTAATTGGATTCAACTCAGAAGTTGGTAATGTTAGATACAGCGGTATGGGTGGTGCTGACTATGAACATTCACATGATCAAAATAGTACCCCAACATACCAGCATCATTGCTGGATTGACTCCCCAGGCACAGTTGGTCCGCACACTTATCAAATAGGTTCAAGATCATCTTCAAGTGCAAACTATGATATTCGTATGAATCGTTCTTGGAATGGTCCAACTGATGACCACGAAGTGGGTATAAGCTGGTGTGTGGTAGAGGAGATAGCTGTATGAGCGTGACTCTTAACAATCTCCAACCACAATCAGGCACAGAAATCGTATTCAATGCCGCACATCAGATGCAGCACCAAGGTAAAGTTGTGCAGACTCAGACAGTAACTACTCATGTGCGAACCACTTATTCAGCAACCAACAGCGGAAATGGCAATGTGATCACTCAGCTAAATTTACTCATCACACCATATCGTGCGGACAGTTACATTTGGTTGCGATGGACAGTGGCCTATGAAATGCATCATGACACATCGTTTGTTGTACAACGCGATGGTACTTTAATTGGATACAATTTAGATATAGGTAATACTAGATGGAGTAATATACTTACTCCGCAATATGATAATGATTACTCATCAACACCCCAGGTTAGTACTATAAATTGGTTTGATCTTGCGGGATCAACTGCTGCGAGAACCTATCAATTAGCTGTAAGAAGCAGTGGCGGCAGCAACCATACATTTGCTCTTAATAGAACTCTTGGTTCCACAGGCACAGACGGTCACGAGATTGGGGTTAGTCATGGTATAGCAAGGGAGATCAGTGGATGACCTTAAAAGTAAACAATATTTCAGGAACCAGCGGCGTTGTTCGCGTGGCACATCCCAACGCCATATATCAACCAGGACAGATCATACAGGTCAAATGGAGCCGTGCCATGCAGCGTCTACGTTACAATATCCCTAACAACGACGGTGGAAGCCGAGGCGATGTTTTTGCCACGGGTATCTCAGAAGGTGGCACCATCATACGTCCCTTGGATGTTACAATCACTCCAAAAAGTCTAGACAGTTATATCTTTGTGGAATTTTGTGTGGCCTATGAAGCCACAAACAATATTGTGTTTAACATAGTCAGAGACGGAATGTTAGTCGGTGCGTCATTTGCCAACGTCAACGATCAAACATACAATAGTAGATGGACTGGTGCAGGTGTTAGTCGCTATGACAATAACGATTCATCAACACCGGGTCATATCTGCTTGCCTTGGGTAGACAGACCGGGAACCACAGATCCAGTAACCTACGGATTTGCTGCACGTAGTAGTGGCGGCAGCAACCATGAGTTCATGTTAAATACCACCTACGGCAGTTACCTAAACGGTCAAGACGATCATGAAGTTGGCGTGAGCTTTGGAATCGCACAAGAAATAGCATTTTAAAGAATAATAAGGATCTAATACAATGGCAGACGAACAAACTAAAATTTTACCTGTGGCAACAGCACTGGGCGTGCTGTGTCCTAATAATAAATGGAGCATCGAAGCTGATGACCTAGCTACTCTAGTTTGGGATGACGATCCAGAAGCTAGACCCACAGATGAAGAGATTACTGCAAAAGCTCAAGAATTACTAGCGGCAGCTCCATTACGAAGACTGCGTCAAATGCGCGATGAACGCATGCGTGAAGTAGATTGGGTTACATTACGAGCAGCTAGAACTGGGGAACCTGTTCCCCAAGAATGGCGGGACTACATGCAGGCTCTAGCTGATATCACCGATCAAGTAGGCAATGCTACACTCAGTGGGAGAGAAATCTTTGGTGTAACATGGCCTGAGCGTCCAGACGGGAAGCCAGCAGGTAATCAGAGAGCCCAACGAGGATTATTCGGTCTATGACAACACTAAGGGTAGATAATCTACAACATCAAAATCAAGAATATCTTTTACCACTGACTCAACTACGTCAGCGTACTATTAAAGAATATCGTCAAACCTATCAAAATGGTAGTTGGGAACCCAGCGACTCTTACGCATGGGCTCCAGGATTATGGGTTGATTATCAGCCAGCTTCGGCATCAAGTAGAATTAGAGCCACTTGGTGTTTTAATTTCGCACACACCGACGGTCATGCAATTTCCAGCTGTGTATTTTACAGCAACGGCAGCACCGAACAAGGCCGGCACAGCATAGCAGGTCAGAGCCCAGAATATCGACACACCTATGTATGGGAATTTGACAGCTGGGGTACTAGTCGTGCTCGTATCGGATATCAAATAAGACGGCACGGCGGCAGCAACCGACCTAGATTTTTTGGTACGCACCATTGGGATGGTGTTGGATCAAATCAAACTGGAACCAGCCAACTGTTTGTAGAGGAATATTTGCCAATAACATGAGCACACTTATCACAAATTCTCTTAGTTTTGATCCTAATTCAACTCCTATACCTTTAACAGAGTTAGGACATCGTGTGGTCAAAGAAGCAAGAGCCACCTATGATGGTGGTCAATGGAATCCTGATACCACCTATGCATGGATTCCTGGTATGTTCAACGACTACACTCCATTGCTGGCAACATCTAGAATACGCATGACCTGCATGATTCCTTATGCAAGAAATTCTGGCTCAGCACACGCTATCAGTCACTGGATATTTTATGCCAACGGTGCTGAGCAAGGACGACATGGAGTATCTGGAGAACATCACGAAGATATGCGTACCTATGTATGGGATGTGGCCAGCTGGGGCACAGCTTCAGGACGTATCGGCTACCAAATGCGGGCCTATGCCAACGATAACAACGAAGTTAGACCTTATTGTACGCAATACTGGGATGGTGGCGGCTCAGTACAAAACTGTCGCGGCCAATACGTGATTCAAGAATATCTTCCAGGAGTGTAATAGATGCCTAATAATGTACAGATTTCAACCTTACAAGATGTCTCTGGATCTGTGACTATTCCTGTGGTAGAATTAACCACACGAGTCATACAATATATTAGACAGGATTATACCGCCGGGGTATGGAATCCAGATAATTCATACAACTGGGTGCCAGGCGCTTTTTACGATTTCACTCCAAAACGAGCAGACAGCGTTATTAGTTATACTATGAGGCTACCAATAGCAAGAGCCGGTGGATCAACACATGCTATTGGAAACTGGTATTTTTACGCCAACAACATAATTTATTATCGCTGGGAAGACAGCCTACAGCACGGAGAAAACGGCAACATATGGCAATTTCAAATTCCAAGCTGGGGTACCAGCACCGGTCGTATCGGTCTTCAACATCGCGCCCATAGTAATGACAGCAACGAATTTAGAATGTATACCACAGAATACTGGGATGGTGTTGGATCAAATCAGAATTGTCGCGGACAGCTGTTCATCGAGGAGATCGTGTTATAATGGGTACTTTAACCACCAGCTATATAGCCAGCAGCACTGGATCACTGGTAATTCCTATCAGAGAACTGGCTACTAGATGCATACAAAGATATCATAGTCAATATACCTCAGGAGAATGGAATCCGGACACTACCAGCAACTGGGCACCAGGAGGATTTGTAGATTTTACTCCCCAACGTGCAGACAGCAGGATTGTGTTTATTTGGCGTGTGCCAACAGCTTGGTCAAACGCCGCCCACAGTATCAGCCATTGGAGATTTTATGTTAATGGTGTTCTTTATTATAGACATGGTATGGGCGGCACACATGTGGAAGATGGAAATACACTGAAGTGGGATGTACCAAGTTGGGGTACATCATCTGGACGTATTGGATATCAAGTACGATCTCATACCAACGACAACCACGAAACTAGACTGTATAGAACATACTATTGGAACGGCACTACATCAACTCAAAACGCCTACGGACAGTTAATAGTTGAAGAATGGGCACAATCAGGATTACCAGCCGGTGCTGATAATACCGAAGGCATAGTTACTGCCCGCTAAATAACATTATGGTATTATACAACCAAAAGATTAGGAGATAAAACATGTCAAGTGAAATAGATTTCGGTGAAGTTATGCATAGATTCTATGCAGGTCGCCAGTACGGTGTAAGAGGCCCCAACTATGAAGATATTTCGTGGATGGAACCAAGCGAACCAATGCCCAGCAGAGAAGCATTAGCTGCTAAATGGGAAACAATCAAAGAAGAAATTAGATTGATGAAAATTGCCCAGAAAAGATCAACACCTGGTGAATACCCCGGTAAAGATGAAATTCTAGTTGCACTATGGGAAATGGTAGTTGAAAATCGTCCCGAAAAAGCTGAGGCATTACAAGCACGTAGATTAGAAATCAAAGCCAAGTATCCTAAATAATTATGACTGCAACTTTAAGAGTTAATACCATTACTAACTCAACTGCCAGTGTCAGTTTAGCCACCACTTATTTTCAAAGAAGATTGGTGCAGAGAATTTACAAGCGATTCCACGGTGGTGGAAATCCAGAGCAAGGCGGTGGAGGACTTTGGAATCCAGGAAACGAATACAGACCAATTCCAGGAAATTCTTTGAGTATTACTCCCATGTATAGCAACAGTATATTGGTATATACCTGCAATGCTCCTGTGGGGCATCGTCAAAATAGCCACAGTATCACTCATTGGAAATTTTATGCAGGTGGTCAAGAATATGCTCGTCACAGTAAATCAGGAACGCACATGAGTCATGCACATGTTCATAGATGGGAAGTTCCTAGTTGGGGTGCGGGGCGAGCAGGTATGATGGGATATCAAGTTAGACAATACGGTGACGGAACGCACTCAACACATTTCAACGGCCGTCGTTGGCTTGACGGCAGCGACACTAGTAGATCAGTACCAAGTTACGTAATGGTAGAGGAGTATGTGACAGCACCATGACCGCCCAATTAAACGTTTCAACCATTCAAAGTGAAGATGGATCAATATCCAGAAACATACAAGATTTCGCTCACAGGGTAGTTCAACGAGTAAGTTACACACACCGAAACGGCTGGATTCGTGGTGATAACACCTATTATTGGATGCCTGGAGGCTATGCCGATTTTACTCCAGTAAGATCAGACAGTAGAATAAGATCCACATGGTGCATTCACACCAGAGACTATGGTTCCAGCCACATGATAATGCACTATATTTTTTACAGAGATGACATAGAGTATGGCCGCTTTACTAGAGGCGGACACGAAATAGAAAATACCAACGCCATAGAATGGGATATTCCAAGCTGGGGCGCTGGACAAAAAGCTCGTATGGGGCACAGATATCGAGCATACGTAGACGGTAATCACAATGCGCATCTATTCCACACTGAGTGGTGGGACGGTAGTGGCAGCGGCCAAAGTGTGCCGGGACAATATACAATTTTAGAATACGTTCCTAAACTTCCTCTTAATACTGCTGACATGCCACATAGTCAACAGAATATGCAAAACGCTGCTGTAAGAAATAACGGTGCAGGCGGTGCTGGATCAGCGGCCAGCGATGGCCTGGGAGATGATCGTACGCGAAGTCTAAGCTACGGTTGGCATTCTAGTCCAGCTGTTTTTAACGGAATTTGTGCAGTTTACATGGGTAACAAATATCCTAACGGAGTTGTTGTAAATCAACTACGTCTAATTGCTCACACTAACCATTTACAAGCATTTACTATTCAAGGTAGTAACGATAGTGGTCAAGGTGCAAACTTCCATAATGCTGGAAACTGGACCACAATTATTACAGGTGACGGTGGCGGCCCAGGCTCAGCATTTGACCGCCAAGCACTGGATTACCAATCAACCAATACTACACCATACCTAGCATACCGCATAGTTGTTACAAGCGGTGGTAGCGGTTGGGCCAGCTACGGTTGGGAACTATACGGGTATTAATTCATATTTGATCTCATATCTTATTACTGTAAAATAAGTAGTTGCATAGGAGATAGACATGCATCATGACGAAATAATTTCTCAGTTTATCGGAAAAGACGGAAAGGTCCTCTACATCGGAAACCCCACGGATGCTATAAAAAAACCAACAACACCGTCGGTTTTCCACGCCATTGATCCTTCAACAACACTCATTGATGCATCTAATTTACCAAAAGATTTTGATACTGTGATATTTGCAACAGCGTTAGAACTAGTAAATGACCCGCGAGGATTGATAAATCAATTCAAATGGCAGGCCAAATGTACAATTGTCTATGAATTCAAATACGATCACATGGACGACATTGATCCGTCATGGAAACTAACCTGGAAAAATATCGGATTAGAAAATATACTCACTTGGGAATTTGATTATGTTAGAAGCATATACCTAGGATATGCTACAATATATTTCTGCGAAGGTCCCAACAAATATACTCCTGACGAAATCGGAGAGGGTGTCTCAGTTGAACACAAAAACACAATTTAAAACTTAAAAGGTAACTGACATTGATTAATAACATAGCTATAGTAGGTGGGGGCACAGCCGGAGTAACTACCGCTTTGATTTTAAAAAAAACATATCCTAATCTACAGATTGATTTGATAGAATCAGATCAGATAGGAATCGTAGGGGTAGGAGAAGGCAGCACTGAACATTGGGCTACCTTCATGCAGCACTGTGATATCAGTACCACTGAGCTGGTCAAACATACTGATTGTACTTTTAAATACGGTATTAATTTTGATAACTGGAATGGCGATGGTACAAATTATATTCACACAATTAGCAGTGCTTTTAACATGGAGAGTCAAAGCAACAGTAAATTTGTATACTCATATCTGATAGCCAACGGAGCAGGCCCCAAGGATCTCATTCACAAATATATAGAACCTAGTCTGCATAGAATGCCGTTCTTTACTATAAACCAATTTCATTTTAACACAACCAAATTAAATAAATTCCTACACGATCTCTGCGATCAAAGAAAAATAAACACCATAAAAGCAGAAATCAAAGAAGTTAAATTGGATGAGCAGGGCGCAATCAAAGAGTTAATTACCACAACTGATAAACACCTTAGTTATGACTTATATGTCGATTGTACCGGATTTCATCGTTTGCTTTTGCACAAAACTATGGGGGTCAAATGGCGCAGTTACCAAAAATATCTTCCAATGAACAGTGCTATCGCATTCCCTACAGAAACCACAGAAAAAATTCCCAGTTGGACACTAGCAAAGGCAATGAACAATGGATGGTTATGGAGAATTCCAACTCAACAACGATACGGCAATGGTTACGTGTTCAATGATAGTTTTATAGATTTCGACAAGGCCGTTGACGAAGTTGAAAAGCTCTATGGACATAAAATACAAGTAGCAAAAAAAATAAAATTTGATGCAGGATGTTTAGAAAAATCATGGGTAAAAAACTGTGTAGCTATTGGTTTATCTAGCAGTTTTATTGAACCTCTAGAAGCCAGCTCAATAGGATGCAGTATACAACAGGCATTCAAGTTAAATCATTTATTACCTGCTTATATACCGGAAATTAAAACTACTCGGGTGATCGACGAATTCAATCAAGAATGTGATGAACTTCTTGAAAATATTTTAGATTATGTAGCATTACATTATATCACTAAGAGAACTGACACAGATTTTTGGAAATCTGCTAAGACTCTTCCAAAACCTTCGGGGTTAGAAGACAAATTAGAATTATACAAATACAAATTTCCTAGTAAGTCAGAATTTTCAAATAGAAAAGTCATGTTTAAAGAAGCCAACTGGATATTAGTAATGCATGGTCTAGGATTAATCAGCAAAGAATTAGCACAGAAAGATGTGGACATGCAGGCTAAACATCTAATGGAATCAATACCGTATAATCTTCCTAAAGAGGATATCGATTCTGGAGAATTTGTTGATCATAGGCAGGCGTTACAATGGCTAATTGACAATCCAGAGCAGATAAATTGATAATTAGTCAAGGATTAAATTGGCTGATCACTGATCACATTGCTGATTTAGGTACTATTAAAAAAGTAGTCAGTGATGTAACGTCGGAAGATTGGTCATCATATACCACAGCTAAAGGCCCATTATCTAGACAGCACTACTTAATAAACCCGTCATGGATGCCATCCCAAGTTCATGAAGAACCACAAGGATGGGCTGAACTTAAATTGTGGTATGAAAACACCGTACAAAAGTTATTGGTACATCACGGTCTTATGCCAGGTCAATGGCAAGGAATTTCAGCAAACAGATCGTGGACTGTGATCGGCGAAGAAGGCAGTTATCATACGATACACGATCATGGACCAAATTCTGTATGCTCTGTGACCTATCTCGAAGTACCGGAACAAAATAAAAACGACGATAAAGCGGGTCAAATTTATTTTGTATTACAGTCCGATCCCTATCATCCATTAACTCCGGTAAAACATAAAGTAGTTCATATATCTCCAAAACCGGGAATGATCGTAATTTTTCCTAGCTGGTTACTACATGGCGTTTATCCTCAAGGTCCAGGAATACGCCAAACACTCAATGTTGATTTTGTCGGAAACGTGTGTCCAGGGCCAGAAGATTCTGCTGGATATATTAGTATTTTATAAAGTTATTTTGTCTAGACGATATCTTTGATATTTTAACTTAATTGTAATATAGTTATTTGGCGAAAACCTAAATCATTTTTCGATAAATACTATTATGACCAGAGAAACCCTCAATATTTTAAGAATCATACCTAGAGATGCTGATTTTCTAGATAGAAAAACTGGATCTCGCGGAGAAATATTCTACGATAAAGATACAAATACACTTCGTTTGTATGACGGACAATATCAGGGAGGTTATACACTAGCTAAGGCAGACTTAACAAATATCACTAACTCAGATTTCCTTGCCAAAGCTAATTCAGCAGGATTTAGTGGTGGGGTACAGGCAGGTGTAGCTGGTAGAATAGCCTACTATCCTAGTACAGGCAGTCAGGTCAACGATCTTGCTGAAGTTTATTGGCATACACACGATAGCGCCAGTATGTTGCACATCAACGGACTGTTGGAAGTATCTGGCCAAAAAAATAAGATACGTTTCCACTGGGACACACTGGCTGATTTAACCAGTGAAGTTCCTGCTGTAGATTGGCACGGTATGGTAGCCCACGCACACGATACGGGGAAATTGTATTACGCTCATGCCAGTGCTTGGGTGCCAGTAGCCAGCGAATCTAGTCTGCCCAATTCATTTAGCACTGTGGTTGTTGCAGGACAGAGCTCTGTGATAGCCGATTCTACTGCTGACACACTAACCCTAGTCGCCGGCTCTAATATTACTATTACTACCAATGCTGGCACAGACACCGTAACCATAAGTTCAACTACCAGCACAGGTTCTATTACTTTTGTAGGAACCACAATAGATTCAGCAGACAGTTCCACCATCACATTTACGCCTACGGTGGCATTTGATTCAGATGTTGTGGTAGGCAATGAAATTGTATTCGCGGACGGGACAAGGCAATCGACCACCGCCGTAGGAGTTCCCGGACCACAAGGACCACCAGGCCCCACAGGAGCGTCAGGCGCGGGAACAGGGGATGTATTAAGCGCAGGCGGCGGGTATGTGGATAATGCTATCATACGCTACGATGGTACCACAGGTACAATCATTCAAAACAGTTCTGCGACTATATCAGACGCTGGATTATTGACAGCTACCAGCTTCAGTGGTATCGGCAGTTCTCTGACTGCGTTAAATGCTACACAACTGACTGCTGGAACTATACCAGATGCACGTTTTCCAGCTACACTGCCTGCACTAAGCGGAGCAAATCTCACAGCATTGCCTGCGACCCTGCCAGCCGCCAGCGGTGCAAATCTTACTGCATTGAACGCCACTGAACTTACCAGCGGGACAGTACCTGTGCTTAGACTAGGTGCGTCTGGCACTAGAGACGCTACTACCTATCTCAGAGGAGATAATACATGGGCTACAGTAGCAGGCGGCGGCGGAGCAGCATCCGACAGTTTCGCTACTATCGCAGTAGCTGGACAAAGTTCTGTTGTAGCTGATTCTGCCACAGACACATTAACACTGGTAGCTGGTAGTGGTATAACTATTACCACAGATGCCGGTACAGATACGATAACTATAACCAATAGCAGTGCTGCTCAAAATACATTTTCCACTGTGGCAGTCACCGGACAGAGCAACATCGTAGCAGATTCTAGCACAGATACACTGACAATAGCAGCCGGTACAGGTATTTCTATTACCACAGATGCAGGCACAGACACAGTAACTATAACCAGCACAGTCGCCGCTGGCGCTACTGCATTCACTGGTCTTAGCGATGCAGGAAGTCTCACCGTGGATAGATTTTATCTTCCTGCGATCACTATGTTGGATGTCACTGCCAACGGCACATCAGCCTATAGATTTGATCAGTACGGTACCACAGATGATCCTACCATATATGCCATCAATGCTACGACTATCGCATTCAATTTGGCCGGCGCTACTAGCCATCCGTTCCTAATACAGGACAACACCGGTACCAATTACAACACTGGATTGGTGCATGTAACCACCAGCGGAGTTGTGACCACAGGGGCAGCAGCACAGGGCAAGTCATCGGGTACTTTGTATTGGAAGATTCCTGATTCTATATCAGGCAACTATAGATATCAGTGTCAATCTCATGCTGGTATGATAGGGACTATAACCATCAAGAACTTTGGCAGCATCTAATTAGAGTGAAACTAGTCTAGATTTTTTAATTTGTTATCTAGTTTTTTACGAATAGCTACTATATTCTGTTTCATATCGGAACCCATAGACGGCATCTGTTTGGTATAGATCATTTCCATGTGCATGGTGTCTAGTTTTCTAACTTCAGAGATCAATTTGTTCAGCAGTTCTTTGACTTCTTGTTTGAACTCACCTTCTGGAATCTGTTCAATCTTGGCTAGATACCGTTCGTGGTCTTGTTGAAATCTACTAGATTTCTGTAGTAGGCTTGACATTTTCTAACTCCATGATAGTTTCAATTTTAATTCTGATCACTTGATTATTCAGCGTGGTTTTCAAACCCAGATGCAGTTGTTTAGGAAGATCATCTAGATCGGCCCAGCACACAGTCCGCACCGCAGAGTTTAGAAATTCTTGATCAACCACACACACATAGGTGCCGTATTCAAATCCTCGATCCTCTGACAGATACAACTCAATAGGCAGTATTCTGCCTGTGGCATAATCTTTGAGCAGCGGAGCACTGTCTTCCAACAAAGGTCCTGTTCTCACGAAAGTAGGTACAGTCCATCGTTGATCCTCGAGGATCAACAGTATTCTACCTGTGGTTTTGGCTAAAAATAGCAGTCCGGCACGCTGTTGCATGTGAGTACTTAGCGTCAGACCATCCTGAAGTTCCAACGTCCTGGCGCATACTCGCCCTCAAAGGCCTTGAGCCATTGCGAGCCGTCCCATTTGTATTTGATACCTGTGCGGATGTTTTGGATATAGGTGGCTTCGAAATCTTGATCAATAACGGCATCATCTTGTAAGGTGTTATCATCGGGATCCCAGATAGTGTTCCACTTGGTTCCGGACCATTCTATGATGGAGTTAGCTGTGATTACAGGATCAGTGCCGTCCTGGTTTTCCCATGACGAATCGTCGTTGCCGGGCTCACGCCAAGCCTGTGGTCCGCGATAAGGCACATTGGTGCTGTCTGCGGGATTACTAGGGTATTCGATGAATCCTCCGCGATTCGCACTGTTGTTGACATCCTCCAACATGAGGAATCTCAAACCTATAGGAATACCAGCATGATTACCATACACTTCTAGAGGATTGTATTTGTAAGGATCGATGATAGCATCCACGGTGCCACGAGTTTCTATAGCACTTGCTATATCTGAGTTAGCAGGATAGGTATCTGGATCTAGAGTCACAGTCAATACTGTTCTATCTAAAGGATTGATCACAAATGTGCCAACAATTTCACTGTCACTATCTTTGAGAAAAAACACATCGCTGCCTGGTACATATCCGCCCTGTACTTCTAGGATACGATCCCATTCTACGGGCTCACCATTTTTATATTCTTGTGCATCTAGTCCCAGTGATAAGACTGCTGCGTCAGGATTGACCAGCGTGAGGTCATACTGATTGTCTGTGAGGTTGCCTGTGTTAGACTTAAACAGCAGCACACGATATCTGTTACTAGAATTAGTTACTATAGATACTGTTGGTTTTTCACGATTGTAAATTAACTGTTCGAGATCAGCAACATCTCCAGTTTCTGTGAACACATTTGAAATAATAGTCTGTACGATACCTAATTTTTTAACTTTCGCAGGGGCAGTGATATAGATTGGTATTTCAAAGTCAAGGCTACAGACATCTATTTCGCTTTCCGCACCAGCAGGAATAGTCCTTGAGGTAAAGTTTGTGCTGGTAAGATACAGTGTGCTGAGACTGGTCCAATCTAGATAGTTGTCTGTGGTCTGTAGTTCTAGACTAGGGTTAAACAGCACAAGGATCTGTTCCAGCAGTTGCAGCTTTTGATCTGTGTTAGAAGTCCATATGTCTGCTTTCATGGTCATCTTGAAAGGAGTTGGCATTAGTCTTTCTACGGTATAGTTGCCACCCTGCGCATTTTGATATTCTCTAGTTCCCGCAGCATCTGTGAATCTGCGTTCCCTCACATGCACTTTAGAAACAAACGTAGGATCACTGAGCCGCGACGTATCCATTTCTAGGGCACTGATATAACAGCTGATCTTGGGCACAGACGGCATTTTATTTTCTGAATTTTCTTTGATGATAGCAGCTACCTGGCGTGCCTGGTCACCATAGCTTACAGGCACACTGATCTCATCACCATTGCCAGCTTTGTATTTGAAGCCTATGAACACACGCATGAACTGTGTTACATAGCGTCTTATTTGTCCGTCATAGAAAAAATCCATTATTCATCCGCCTGTGGTCTTAGAGCCTTGGTAAGGCTCTGCTTTTCTTTGGTCTCATGACCATCTATGGTAGTCACTGTGGTGTTGTTGACAAACGTGGCCTTTTGTGTCTGACGAATATCTTTGCCAGCATAGGTACCACCTGCAGCCACATCACTGGCTCCGAGATTGTTCATGGTCATGCGCACATTGTCCTCAAATTTAGTCCAACGTCTGCCATCAAATCTAAACAGTCTGTTGGGTAGATAATCAGTCCTAAGAGCAAACTGCCCCACAGTGGGATTGATAGGAAATGCGATACCAGCAGTAAATGGAGCGCCGTTAGGCGGCAGGCCATCTCTGGTCAGATACCCGTTATAGCCGTCGCCGTCTGCAGACATAAGCATCGAGCTTGCAGTCTGTCCTACGTAGACAGGATTGCCGTCTGCATCAAACAACGGTGTGCCATCTATGTCAGTGGCCTGTGTCTCAGCATCTACAGTCACAGCAGTGGCATCTACCGAAGCAAGTTCCGCTGTGCCATCCTCTGCTCTCTGCAAGGTGTAGAACTTGCTGTTATCATATCCACTCTTAGGAGCATCAGCTTCTGCTTGATTTAATACAGCTGACGTGATCTGCATTTCTTTGTTGTAGGTAGAGATGATATCTTTCAGCGTGTCAGCGATCACATAGTAGGTACCATTGGGAGGTGCAACTCCTGTTACTTCTTGGGTGACCTGATATTTCTTGCCATCTGCGCCTGTGACAATGTCTCCAGGATAGTAAGTGATATCAGCATTGTAGGAGCCTCGGTCGGAGTCTGTGTTGGCTATGCCGTCTAAGATCTGTTTATATTCTTGGCTGTCTACCAATGGTTTGCATTTGGCTCTGTACAGATGCGGATACCATGTCACAGAAAATCCTTCTGCTGCTCTGCTTACTTCTTCGATGACATAAAATCTTTTCAGCGCATACTGAAGATCGTTCAACGCATATTCATCTGTGAGGTGCGGCAGTTCTATCACATCACCTGCGATGATTTTACGACCTATCTTTTCCACAGTGTCGTTGATGTGGAACGTAATAAAAATAGTATCGTTCTGTAGAAACAGTCCAAATTGGCTGAGATTGAAATCTATGTCTGAGAGATTATACACCCCCCTAAGCAGATAAATGTCGGGATCATATTTGCGATCTCGATTTTCTAAGAACAATAGATCCTGTATGTTAAAGGGATCGTCTGTGTTGTACGTGGGCGTCGAAGGAGTGTTGCCCTGCACAGCGGTATCGGGCCCAAGATATTTGTGCACCAGCACATCCGTGCCGCCAACCTGGAACATTTCCCAGATGGTTTTATCTATAAATCGGTAATCATTGCCCTTTTGGGGCCGGTAGAGACTGAGTCTTGGCATAGTCATATATTTACCGCTACGATAAATACTATCATGAGCACAACTGATCAAGCAAAACAACAGGTTTTTGACTACTGCAAGGCCATGCTGGGTGACGGCATGATCGACATAGAACTAGACCCTATACACTACGAAACCGCACTGAATCGCAGTCTAGCTGTGTTTAGGCAGCGCAGTGATAACGCTGTAGAGGAAAGTTATTGTTTTCTCACACTAACTGAAAGCAACAACGAATATATCCTTCCTAAAGAAATACAACAGGTTAGACAGATATTCCGTCGTTCAGTGGGATCTAGAACGGGCAATGGCACAGGTGGAACGGTGTTTGAACCGTTCAATTTAGCCTATTCCAATACCTATCTGTTAAGCTCGACTAACATGGGCGGATTAGCTACCTATGAACTGTTTGCACAATATCAGGAACTGGTGGGCAAAATGTTCGGCTCCTTTATCAACTTCACATGGCACCCACAGAGCCATAAGCTGATCATACATCAACGTCCTAGAGGCGAAGAGTCTGTGATGCTACAGGTCTATAATACCAAACCCGACTTCGCTATCATAGATGATGTGTATTCTGGGCAGTGGATCAAGGACTATACCTTGGCCAACTGCAAGATGATGCTGGGCCAAGCACGTGAAAAATTCGCACAGATCGCAGGACCACAGGGTGGTTCGGGGCTCAACGGTGCTGCTATGAAAACTGAAGCTGCCGCAGAAATGGAAAAACTAGTGGATGACCTAATGAAGCTAGTGCCCGGCGGTTCAGGGTATTCTTGGATAATTGGCTAAAAATTCTTGACTCTTTGATTATTCTATAGTATACTGTCTTTGTAAGGAGACATTTATGATTATAGGAGTATGTGGTTTTATTGGCAGCGGCAAGGACACCGTCGCAGACTATCTGGTTAACTTCCACGAATTTAGACGAGAATCATTTGCCAGCACACTGAAAGATGCTGTGGCAGCCGTATTTGGTTGGGACAGAACCATGTTGGAAGGTCGTACTAAAGCAGCTCGTGAGTGGCGCGAACAGGTAGATCCATGGTGGGCCAAACGCTTAGATATGCCTACGCTAACCCCTCGATGGGTCTTGCAATACTGGGGCACAGAAGTCTGTAGAAAATCCTTCCACGATGATATCTGGATAGCCAGTTTAGAAAACAAACTGCGAAATTCACAGGATCATGTGGTAATCTCAGACTGCCGTTTTCCTAATGAAATTGCCAGCATACGCAATGCGGGCGGTAAAATCATTTGGGTGCAACGTGGTGCGTTACCCGAGTGGTATGATACCGCAGTGGCAGCTAATCAAGGCTATAATTGGGCTCATCAAGATCTCAAGATGCGAAAGATACACGCTTCAGAGACTGCTTGGGTGGGCACAGAGTTTGATCATATCTTGATCAACGATCACAGCATAGACGAGCTCTACGATACTGTGAGATCAATAATCAGCAACGAGATCACCTTGACGCCAAGTGACTCCTTCTTTGCTCAGAACGCCAGCACAGTTTAGACATATGGTTTTAAGATTCGCAGCTCGGCAGTTGTCTAAATTGCCGTCCATGTGAAACACTCTAAAAACTTCCGCATGCGGAGAACGAAACCCGCATTTTTCACACTGCGATTTCATTCTATAGCCACTGCGCAACCATCGTGGCACTCCTGTGTATAACCCATGAGCCATACAGATTTCACAGAGACTTCTATAATAGGTCTTGGAATTTTTCTTATAGTTCACAGCACAGGGTCTTGCACCGCACTTGCATAGTGGTCTCATACAGATATTTAACGCTTCTGTACCTTTTGCGCCCCTTTTGATTGGCACGTAATCATCCATTTTTACTTGATACAGCTAAATATTATGAGCAACTATTACCAGGAGAAAATGGGATGGCACTACAATCACCAGGCGTACAAGTTACGGTAATCGACGAGAGTTTTTATACACCAGCAGAACCTGGTACCACACCTCTTATCGTAGTAGCAACAGCGCAAGATAAAACCAATGGTGCAGGCACAGGCACTGCATTAGGTACCACAGCGGCCAATGCTGGCAAGGCCTTTAAGATAACCAGCCAGCGAGAACTTACAGAAACATTCGGCGTTCCATTCTTTGAGAAAACAGCCAGTGCTACTCCTGTACATGGTTCAGAGCGCAACGAATACGGACTGCTTACAGCCTACAGTTTATTGGGTGTAAGCAATGCTGCTTTTATCGTAAGAGCAGATGTCGACCTAGACGAACTAGAAGCACAGACTGACGCCCCGGGAGCGAATCCCACAAACGGCCAGTGGTGGATTGATACGCAGGCCACAACCTGGGGTATCCAAGAGTGGAATGGTGCCGCTGCAACAGTAGCAGGCGGCCAGAAATTCACATATAAAGTGCCAATCGTACTCACAGACGCAGACTATCCTTCAAAAATTGTTCTTAATGGCAACGCCCCAAAAGAAGGAGTAGGCAAGATTGGTGACTATGCTGTGGTTTTCCGCACAGTGGAAGGTGACACTAGTTTTGGTGCAGAAGAAGAATATGCTAGAATCTATTACAAGAGTCCCGGTGCTCCAGCGTCTGCTGGTGGCAATGTAGCTGCGGTTGATGCAGGCGAATGGGTTCTAGTTGGATCTAACGAATGGCAGTCTAGCTGGCCTACAGTTAGCGGGACAGCAGTTAATACTTCAGTGACTTATGATTTTTATATAAACAACAGTTTGGTCACTGGTACAGGAACTATTACGCAAGTGGCCTCAGCTATTAACTCTGGCAGTATTGAAGGAGTCAGCGCCCAGGCCATCAGCGGTAGATTGTACATTTACTCCAATGGTGAAACAAGCGCCACCGACGACTCAACCGGAGCAGATGGCAGAATTGTAATAGCGGTTGGAACATCTCCTTTAAGTAATGTTGGATTGACAGCAGGAACATATCTCAATCCTCGTCTAGCACAACAACCCCATACATCAATACCTGCGTTCAAACTTGCAGATAATGCCGGAACGGTAGGCGGAGCAGCCACTGGCAGTGTGTGGGTCAAAACCACCGAACCCAATAACGGCGCTCGTTTGAGAGCCAAACGTTGGAGCTCAGCCACACTGTCATGGGTCAGCTATGAAGCACCTATCTATGACACCACCTCAGCAGCTCTGTACTATCTAGATCGCAGCGGAGGCGGTGCAGGTATTGCAGAAGATGCATTATTCACACAGTCAAATGCCAAAGAAACATCTGGTCTTGACACAACACCTGCTACAGCAACATTTAGATTATGGCGTAGAAATATTGCTGTAGGTTCAGCTACCAGCATCACCAGCAATATAATTAAAAACGGCACATTGGGATCATCAGGTACCAAAACATTTACCATCAGTGAATCACTGAAAACCACACTTGCCCTAGACACTGCGAAAACAATTACATTTACAGCAGTCAATACCAGCGCAGATGCAGAACTAATGGCTGCGGCTATTAACGCAGCTGGATTTACCAACATTGTGGCTTCTGTTACAGCAGTCAGCCTTACATCTAACAGATTAATTATCAGTCACACACTAGGTGGAGATTTTAGACTAGTAGATACAGTAAGCACCGCAGTGGCCAGTATGTTTACTGCTTACAACATAGACACACTAGCAGGCACAGAAAACTTCTACGCTGCAGAATCTGCAGTAGGAGGCTACCTAGCTTCTGGTTGGAAGCCACTAGCAGCCTCGGATCCAAGATTTGCTGCTTCTCCAGATGCTCCGTTGAACGAGCCACAGGACGGTCAGTTATGGTATAATCCGAACTTCTCAGAAGTTGATCTAATGGTGCACAATGGTAATACATGGGTTGGATATCGTCATTCGACAGCACCGTACTATGAAGCAGCCACAGCAACATTGAGAAACGGATATCTGCCTATAGTGTCAGCTTCAAATCCCTACAAGGCCAGCGTAACTGCCAATGGTGATATATGGATCAGCACAGCGGATCTTGAAAATTATCCTACCATTTACAGATACAACACCAACTTGAGTGATGTACCTGATCTTGCACAGCGTTGGGAACTGGTAGACAAAGCAGACGATACCACAGAAGAAGGTGTGTTGTTTGCAGATGCACGTTGGAATACCGCAGGTACTTCAACAGTGGCCAGCACCATAGAAGACCTAATTACCAACAACTTCTTAGATCCAGACGCTCCGGATCCTGCACTATATCCTAAGGGTATGCTGTTATGGAACCTACGCCGCAGCGGAGGTAACGTCAAACAGTATCAAAACAGCTACATTGATACTACCGCTGATAATCCAAGAACCAGTGCAGCTACACTAGCAGGTTCAGCATTTGTCAGCGGCAGCGGTGAAAGCATGGAAACCTATGCCACAGACCGTTGGACCACAGCTTCAGGCAACAACGAAGATGGCTCAGGATCATTTGGTCGCAAAGCACAGCGCAAGGTTGTAACACAGGCCTTGAAGAGTGTAGTTGATACCAGTCAAGAGATCCGTGACGAAGAACGCCGCAATTTCAACATCATAGCTGCTCCTGGTTATCCAGAACTGTTGAGCAATCTAGTGAATCTAAACATCGATCGCGGTGTTACAGCGTTCGTGGTTGGCGACACACCGTTGAGACTACCTTCAGATGCCACAAGTTTAACCACATGGGGTACTAATGCTAACCTAGTCACAGACAACGGTGACGATGGTGTTGTTACATATGATGAGTATTTGGCGGTTTATTATCCAAACGGATTCACCACTGATCTCAGCGGTTCGCCTGCAGTGGTTCCAGCTAGCCACATGATGCTGAAGACCATCACACTCAGTGACAACGTCAGCTTCCCATGGTTTGCACCAGCAGGAACACGTCGAGGTGGTATTACTAATGCAACAGCAGTGGGTTATATTGACGCTGCCACAGGTGAATTCCAAACTGTAGCTCTAAACGAAGGACAGCGTGATACATTGTATGATCTTAAGATCAATCCAATTCCATTCTTCAACGGAATAGGATTAGTAGCACACGGACAAAAGACTCGCGCAAGAAACGCTTCAGCATTGGATCGTATCAATGTAGCACGTTTAGTGGTATATCTACGCAGCCAGTTGAACAAGCTAGCTCGTCCGTATATCTTTGAACCCAATGATAAAATCACACGTGATGAAATCAAACAAGCTGTAGATAGTCTATTGTTAGAACTAGTAGGACTAAGAGCACTCTACGACTTTGCGGTTGTCTGTGACGAAAGCAACAACACACCTGCAAGGATAGATCGCAACGAACTGTATGTTGATATTGCAATTGAACCCGTGAAGGCGATTGAGTTCATTTACATTCCGTTACGTGTCAAGAACACAGGAGAAATTTAAAAATGGCAATTACATCACTGAATAATTTAGGTATTCCAACAACTAACGCAGCTGGCAGCACACAAGTGCTGTTGATGCCTAAATTAAAATATCGCTTTAGGGTTACATTGTTGGGTTTTGGAGTTGCCGCTGCCACAGAACTTACCAAGCAGGTACAGGACGTGACTAGACCCAAGGTGTCATTTGAAGAAATGACCTTAGACATCTATAATTCCAAAGTCAAACTGGCCGGAAGATATACCCTGGAAAATATTACATTGACCTTACGTGATGATGCCAGCGGTCAAGTGCAAAAACTTGTGGGACAACAGATCCAGAAACAATACGATTTCATGGAACAGGCATCTGCTCGTTCAGGTATCGACTATAAATTTACCACACGCATTGAAGTCTTAGACGGTGGTAACGGCGCTTTGGTTCCTTCAACTCTAGAAACATTCGAACTATATGGATGCTTTGTTCAGAACGCAGACTACGGTGATGCCAACTATTCTACCAATGAACATATGACGGTGGCATTGACGCTCGCCTACGATAATTTGGTTCAGTTCGCAGCAGGCGCAGCATCTACTAGCCCGATTGGTGGTATTGGTGCAGCAGTAGGACGCTCTCTTGGTGCAGCCGTAACTGGTGCATCAACTACACAGGGTTAATTGAACCTATAATCAAGAAAAGCTCGATTATTCGAGCTTTTTTTGTGACATAAATATTTGTATGGCAAACTATTTTACAAGATTTCTCACTGGTGTCGGCGAAGGTTTATTAACTCCTAAAGGTCAGAGCGCAAACTGGCGCCATGCCACCAAGTTGTTCATAGATGGCAACATGCGGCTGGCTCCTCGCACCAAGTTCAACTACTATGTGAGATTTGATCTAGACAAAAGTGTGGTGCGTGTTCCTGCATTTACACAAAAACATCATGAAGAAATTGGCCTGCTAGTCAAAACAGTAGAACTACCTAAGTATAATTTTGATAGTGTGGTAAAAAATCAGTATAATAGAAAAAAATTAGTCTATAAGAATTTCAATTACGACCCTGTGTCCATAACCATGCACGATGATGCTACGGGAGTTATCAATGCGATGTGGGCTGTATATTATGGATATTATATTGCTGATAGACAATTGCCAGAATCGGCCTATTCTGAAACCAAATATCGTGCGGCTGATACTCCTAAAGACAATTTCCGATACGGTATGGACAACGATGTCACTGCTGGATTTTTTAAATCAGTTAGCATTTATACCATGGCACGCAGAAGATTTTTAGGATACACTTTGATTAATCCAAGAATCAAATCATGGAATCACGGTAACATGGATTATGCAGCTAGTGAATTTGCAGAAAGTACCATGACTTTGGAATATGAATCAGTTAAATATTCAGCGGGACAGGTATCATTTAATAATCCCAAAGGATTCGCTACACTTCACTATGATTCTATGCCAAGCCCTATATCAGTGGCAGGTGGCGGCGTTGCTACACTAACCGGCGAAGGCGGTGTCCTAGACGGGCTAGAGCAGATATTCGGAAATATCGGCTCCGGTGCTGCGTTCGACAGCAAAGGAGGGTTTCTCAGCACTGCCATTGCATCAATAAACACCTACAAGAATTTTAAATCTCTAACACCGGCACAGTTGAAATCAGAAGCCATCAATATACTCAGCGATCCAGGAAATATCTCATCAGCTATATCTACAGTAGGTGGAGTTATAGGTGCGGCATTTCCAAAGAGTGCGACACCGACGCCATCTACCACAGCTACTCAACGACCGTTGGTAGGAGACTTCCCCCCAGCACCAGGAAATCAAGCATAACATGGCTACCAATCTACCCTCATTTGAAATCCAAGACAGTGCCGCAGGTACCAAGCTGTATTTTGACACCTACGGTGAAGCTGCGCTGGAGTTCGCAGCCAACGACGTCACAGCCGCTGTGAGCTTTTTCACTGCCGCAGGTTTTGACTCAGATGCAGCTGCCACTGTGGCTATGACACTGCTGCGCCAGGCTAAGATTGATGCTACTCCTATCTCACAGATCTTAGATACGCTTACCGGGACGAACAAAAACAAACTCAGCCAATTAGTTGGAGAGATACTGAACAATAATCGTGTGCCAACCAGCCTTCTGGGGTTTAGAACCGCAGATGTCAAACCTGCCCAGATCAGAAACATAGCTGCATAATGGGCAAATTCGCACAGGGTAGATTTGAAATGAAAAATCCTGCCAAGTACGTAGGATTAAAAACTCCGTTGGCTCGCAGCTCATGGGAATTCGTGTTCATGCGGATGTTGGATGAACACCCAGGCGTACAGAATTGGGCCTCAGAAAGCATCAAGATACCCTATAGAGATCCCCTGACTGGTCGCAGTACCATATATGTGCCAGATTTTTTTATCGTGTATCAAGATAAGAATGGTGCTAAACACGCAGAAGTTGTAGAAGTTAAACCTTCTAATCACACATTTAGAGAAGCTGTGGGCAGAAGCCAATATAATCAACAGCAGTATGTGAAAAACATGGCCAAATGGGAAGCTGCTAACGCTTGGTGCAAACAGCAGAACATAAAATTTAGGGTGATAAACGAAACAGACATTTTCCATCAAGGCACAAAACGAAGATAAGTATGATATGACCAAAAGACTTGAAGAATTGTTAAATCTAGAAACCACAGAACACACGGCAGCAACGCCAGTTGAAGCACCTACACATGAACAGGTACAGAGCCTGGATGACAGCTATCGCAGAGTGGCCGAAATCACTAGAGGACTGCCGCAGATCAAAGAGCTCGATGAGTTAGATGATAGAGAACTAGACGAGCTGGCTAAAAAAGCAGAAGCTGCATATGATGATCTAATGGATCTTGGTATGAACGTAGAAGTTAGATATGCAGGGCGTATCTTTGAAGTAGCTGCTAGCATGATGGGCAACGCTATCACTGCTAAAACCAATAAGATAGATAAAAAACTCAAGAGCGTAGATCTACAACTAAAGAAGCTGAAAATAGACAATGACGCAGGTAATGAACAAGACGGTGTCATCAACGGTGCTGCCTATGTGATCACAGACCGCAACGAGCTGCTGAAAAAATTAAGCGGAAAAGCATAAATACAAGTATGAAAACTTTTAAAGAATATCTCACTGAAAACAAAAAAATCTACAGCTTCAAGGTCAAAGTTGCTGGCGACATTCCTGAGAATTTTCAGGAAAGTCTCAAGACCAAACTAGAACGCTGCAAGGTCGTGACCTTTGAAAAGATGAGCACAACACCTATACAGAAGTTTCCGCTGGATTTTCCAAACAAAAGCAACATGGAAGTCACTGTGTTTGAAGTTGTTACAGAATATCCGGTAACTCCTCCAGAAATTGCTGTTATGATCAAGGGCTCCGGAATCACTGAAGACTGTTTTCGTGTACGCGGCAGCGGCGAACCTACAGAAATGGATCAGCTGCTCATGGACAATGAGCCCACAGGTGATGCACTGTTAGATGAACAGGACATGGACAAAAGCACAGGAAAAATCAAACACAAAGATTATTTCGGAGATGATTTCAACAAGAGTTTCTTAAAAGATTTAACTAAAGCTGCCAAAGATCGCAAGAAGGATGGCATCAACGTGGAATACAAACTGCCTAAGGGCAAACAAGACAAAGCAGGTGCTAAAAGCGCCCTAGGGAGTTAATACATGGATTTCAATCAATTAATGGCACGCATGCGTGAACTGGATCAACCCACAAATGAGGGAGGTTGCGGCATGGATTCGCCAATGGCACCGCCTATGTCTCCGCCCATGAGCATGACTCCGCCAAAACCAGACACACCACCACCTACAATGAGCATCAATCTAAATGCCCAAGGCATGGACAACATCGAGTCATTGATGAAATTAGTGACGAAAGTGAATCCAAGCATGGATAAACCGATGATGCCACCGAGTATCAGTATTGAGCCTATGGACAAACCAGCAGGCATGCCTCCAATGGGCGGTCTTGGAGACCTAGACCGAGGTCCTTTAAAAATGCTGCCAGATCTAGACGCAGACAACGATGATATGCCAGGCGGTGAAATGGACAGTGACTATGATGACAGCGGAGATCTAGATGCACATGAAAAAGATCACGCTGATGAAAAACCATTGATCAAAACTCTAGACCGTGATGACGACGGCGATCATGACATGGACGATCATGACGCAGAGAAAAAAGAAAAAGATGAAGCGTTCGGCAACAGTGTAGACGATTCCGAACCCGGCTACAAGACTATCGCCGATGTGATGAACAAAGGCAACGATCTAAACAGACCAAAGAAAAGCTTCAGCGGCAAACCATATCGCGGTGACAATCCTATGGCAGCTGGAGCATATGAAAGCAAAGAACAACTACGTGCCGGCATACGTGCAGAACTCATGCAACGTTTGGCAGAAGCTAAAGGAGCGAAATAATGGCATCAGGATTCCAACAAAACACAGATCAACTTACACCGGGGTTATATCGTGTGGTAATTGATCTCACAGGTTATTCAACCACAGCAGCTAATGAAGATGCAGGTGGCGTTGAAACCAGAGACAACAGTGCGTTCGCCACACAGGTCACTACCACAGCAATTGGCCGACGCAGAGCCAGAGGCAATCTACGCTGGCAAGGAATTTTAGAAAATCTAGGCCGAGGTGGCGATTTTAGGATCTTAGACATAGAAGAACTAGAAGCTACAGGTCCAAGCGTGTTAGACAATGCAGACGACACCACTACTACACTTACCTTTACCGTGCAGTATGACAGAGATGCCTTTGTGTTGGGCAACGTACAAAACTTCCTGATCGCCGAAGGCAGAGTTAGCGGTGGTGTGGCTAAGAATTCAGATCACGAAACACTGGCCTCAGCAACTACCTGTTCAACTACTGCATTAGCCATAGAGGAGCTTGTGGTAAGAGGCATTACCAAAGGCTATCAGGACTACGTGACCGATGTCAGCACAGCAGTGACCAGCACGGATATATTCAAAAGAAGTTATCGTGTATTTGATGGCACTAATGCCATTGAGAATCAAGAAGTTCTCACGGTGAAAGCACCAATCACACCAAAAGCAGCTCACACAGATGTCACTGTTACTAATATTGACGGTACCACTCTGCCAACTACATAAATCCAGCACACACCCAAATAGGCTCTACGGAGCCTATTTTTTTCAGTAAATAAACATATGGGAAAATCACTAGACGGCGTACTGATTAAAAAGGCTCATGCTCAGACCAAATACACAATGGATGAGGTCAAGCATCTTGAAGCCTGCTTGGATCCTGTCACAGGACCTTTGTATTTCTGCACTAACTTTTTAAAGATACAGCATCCAACTCGTGGCGCTATCAATTTTGAACCCTACGAATATCAAGAAAGATTGATAAAAAGCATACACACTAATAGGCAGTGTATAGCCATGCTGCCTCGCCAGATGGGCAAGACCACCTGTGCTACTGGTTATCTGCTTTGGTACACCATGTTCATACCTGACTGTCAGGTGTTGATAGCTGCCCACAAGTATGAAGGTGCCAAAGACATCATGGACAGATATAGATTTGGTTATGAAAATCTTCCAGACTTTATTCGTGCAGGAGTTTATTCATACAACAGAAACACCATTGAATATGACAACGGTGCTAGGATACAGGCCACAACTACAACAGAAAACACTGGTCGTGGTAAATCTCTTTCATTGATCTACTGCGATGAGTTTGCGTTTGTGCAGCCGCCAGAAAAAGCCAAAGAGTTTTGGACAGCTTTGAGTCCCACACTAGCCACTGGTGGTAAGTGTATAATCACATCCACACCAAACTCAGACGAAGATCAGTTTGCGTTGATATGGGCCGAGGCCAACAAGCGTTTTGACGAATTTGGCAACGAAGCCGAAGTAGGACAGAACGGATTTGCTTCATACACAGCTCATTGGTCAGAGCATCCAGATCGAGATGACGCATGGGCCAACGTGGAAAGATCTAAAATTGGTGAAGAACGTTTTCGTCGTGAGTTTGAATGTGAATTCTTGATCTTTGATGAAACGCTGATCAACTCTGTGAAACTGGTCGAGTTAGCAGGCTCAGATCCCACAATGACCATGGGACAAACACGCTGGTACAAAGACATAGATCCCAAGGCCACCTATCTAGTGGCTCTAGATCCCAGCCTAGGCACAGGCGGAGACTATGGTGCCATACAGGTCTATGAAATGCCTACAATGACCCAGGTAGCAGAATGGCATCACAACCAAACTCCAGTGCAGCAGCAGGTCAAACACATGCGAGAAATACTGAGATACATACACGATCGTGGAGAAGAACAGGGCGGTGTACCACAGATCTATTATTCAGTGGAAAACAACAGCCTCGGTGAAGCTGCGCTGATAGTGATCAACGACATAGGCGAAGAAAACTTCTACGGCCTGTTTCTCTCAGAACCCATACGCAAAGGACACATACGCAAGTTCCGAAAAGGATTCAACACCACGCACCGTTCAAAGATCACTGCCTGCAGCCAACTGAAAAATCTCATTGAAACTAATAAAATGAGCCTTAAATCAAAACCCTTGATTTCAGAACTCAAGACTTTTGTAGCCACTGGATTGGGTTTCAAGGCCAAAAGCGGTGAGCATGACGACCTAGTATCCAGCACACTGTTAATCATACGTATGGCCGATGTACTGGCCGATTGGGATCCGCAGATCTACGATAAAATGACTGAAAAAGTCTCCGAAGAATCTATGCCTATGCCGATCTTTGTTAGCATGGGCCTTTGATAAATATACTTATGGACGCAAGAAATAACATAGCAACAGATTTATTCTACAAGGTACGTAGTCGGTTTTCTGGCCTTAAATTAGGTGCGGAAACCGGGGAAATAACCATCAATCCTGAAGAAGCTCGATTCTTTGATTTTGACTACATGGAAGGAAAGACTCCCATAGGACATGTCAGTATCAGTCTTGCAGAACCCAACTCGATGAAGGTATATTTCAGTCATGGTATTTCTGAAGGCATGGATGAAAAACAAAAGGTCAATTGGTACGGTTTCCTCAAAGAGCTGCGCCAATTCGCTAAACGTAGACTACTGAGTTTCGACACCAGAGACATAGCCAAAGACAATCTAGATCGCAGGGACTACGAATTTCTAGTGCAAAACTCACAGCCCAAGCAGACCAAGCAGGACACTATACAAAAACCAGTCGGAGAAAGTATGATGGCAGAAAGCAATATGTATGGTAGTAGAACCATGAGCTACCAAAAATTAATGGACACTAGATTGATTATCAAACACAACCAAGCGGTCATGGATGAGAATCAGCCAGGTGCAAGAACACGCCACATAGGTGCGTTGTTCGTGGAAAACCAAGACGGTGAAAGATTCAAATATCCTTTCATCCATCTAGCAGGTGCTAGAGCCATGCAGAGACATGTGGCCAACGGTGGCGTTCCCTATGATGATCTAGGCAAGAGCATAATTGGCATGAGCGAAGAAATCGCACAGTTAAAGAGTTTTGGTAATTATGTTGTACGTAACGATCTTATGAACTCAGATACAAATTCAGTAGTAGAAAGATCAACCACTTACCTAAATCAATTGCGCGAGCAGATCAAGGCACTGAGCAAACAGAGCCATTACGAAGCATACAAAGAAAACTTTCAGGCCTATGACAGTGAAGAAATTCCACAGGACGTGGTAGAAGATTTCAAAGAAAAATTCACTGTAAAATCATTCAAAGAAGATATCGCATCAGTGTTTCCTGTGTTGTACAGACTGATGAAAGAAGGAAACACCATAGGCTACGACGACATAGTCGCAATGACACAGGAAGAAATAGCCAACGAAGATCTAGAAGTCAGTGAAGACGCCTATGATCCATTTGATCAATTTGAATCATGGGTGATGGCACTGGGTGAAGAATCCGCTATCACCTCAGAAGATCCAGAAGCACAGGCCACTGCCGTCCAGAGCCTACAAGAACTAGTAGGACAGCATTTCCCCGCAGGCGTAGATGGCACTAATGCCATAGAAAGCCTCAAAGGCATCATAGAAGATCCAGAACTATACAAACGCATCAAAGCACAGGCCGCCGAAGACGCAGACTCATGCGTGAGACCATTGGTCAAAGAATGGTTAGAATTAAATGCTCCAGAAACTCTAGAGCAATTAGATTTTGGTGATATGGTCGATGAGCCGGAAGCAGCCCAAGGAGGTGACCAAACTGCCCCGGAAGGAGAACCAGTAGCAGTTGATCCAGCCGCAGCCGAAGTTCCTGTGCAACAACCAGTTCCGCAGGAAGCTATAGATCCTGACAATCCCAGAGATTATGAGAGACCTGCGATTGATAGAAAGAAATCTGGTCAAGCACCATTAACAATGAAAGACGTCAAAGACAAAGATGAAAAATCAGAACGTGATCGCAAAGAACGCTCAGGCATAAAAGTTGAAGAACTAGCAGAATTTATTACATCATTCTATGACAGGCAGTCAGGTACGTTCCCTAAAGGACCTGAAGGTGTAGTGATAATGGTAGGCAAAAAGTTTGGCGAACAGGCAGAACAAGTTGCTCGAAAGTTTGTAGAGCGCATGGCCCCACAACAGCAAGATCCACAGATTTCAGAATTGGCTCGTATCAGAGAACTAGCAGGCTATTAAAAGTTTCGTCGCAGTTAGATCGGGCACTTCGGTGCCCTTTCTTTTGGCAAAACAAAATCAAAAAAACGCAGATAATCATTGACCTTGATAAATAAAAAGCGCATAATAAAACATGTGCATAAGGCATATAAACATTTTAGGCATAACATAGGAGGCATTTAAAATGGCATCACTCGCAGAAATCCGTGCTAAACTTCAAGAAGCACAATCAAAGTCCACAGGACAATCCACCGGCGGTGGAGACAACGCAATTTACCCACACTGGAACATGCAAGAAGGCAAGGAAGCGGTTATCCGTTTGCTACCTGATGGCAATCCCAACAACACATTTTTCTGGGTAGAACGTGCGATGATCAAACTGCCATTCGCTGGCATCAAAGGTGAGACTGATAGTCGTCCAGTTCAAGTGCAGGTTCCATGCGTGGAAATGTACAACGACGGCACAGCTTGTCCGATCCTCGCAGAAGTGCGTGGTTGGTTCAAAGACAAAAGTCTTGAAGAAATGGGTCGTAAGTATTGGAAAAAGCGTTCATACATTTTCCAAGGCTTTGTAGTTGAAGATCCAATTGGTGAAGACAAGACGCCAGAAAATCCTATCCGTAGATTTATCATTGGTCCTCAGATCTATAATATCATCCGCTCGGCATTGATGGATCCAGAACTAGATGAACTGCCAACAGACTTCCTGAAAGGTCTAGACTTCCGTATCGCTAAAACATCCAAAGGCGGATTCGCTGACTACTCAACATCTAAGTGGAGCCGCAGAGAACGTGCTTTGAGCGATGTTGAAAAAGCAGCCATTGACACTCACGGACTGTTTGATCTCAGCGGGTTCCTTCCTAAGAAGCCTACAGATGTTGAGCTTAAAGTGATGAAAGAAATGTTTGAAGCGTCAGTGGATGGCGAAGCATATGACATGGATCGCTGGGGACAGTATTTCAAACCAGCAGGTATGGGACAGGCCACTGGTGATCCTAACAAAGCATCTGCTCGTGCAGCCCCAGTTGATGAAGATGCAGATGACACACCCGCTCCTGTAGTCAAACCTGTAAGTGCTCCTGCAGCACCAGCGGCTGCCGCTGAAGGTGCTAGTCGTGCGCAAGATATCCTTGCAATGATTCGCAATCGTCAAAAGCAGTAATTAACACGGCTCGGGCCAATGAGACGTAGTTCTTATGCCCGAGTTCTTCTCATCACAGGATAATAATATGGCAAAAGCATTTGATATTTCTAAATTTAGAAAGTCAATTACTAAGAGCATCGAAGGACTTAGTATTGGCTTCAATGATCCAGTAGACTGGATCTCAACCAACAACTTCGCACTGAACTATTTGATCAGTGGAGATTTTTACAAAGGCATTCCCCTGGGCAAGGTCACTGTGTTTGCTGGCGAGTCAGGTGCAGGCAAGAGTTTTATCTGTGCCGGTAACTTGGTCAAGAACGCACAGGCATCGGGCATATTTCCTATATTGATTGACACAGAAAACGCCTTAGATAAAGATTGGCTAGAAGCCTTAGGCGTAGACACTTCAGAAGATAAATTGATGAAGTTGAACATGGCCATGATCGATGATGTGGCCAAGACCATCGTGGAGTTCGTAGCAGAATATAAATCCATGGATGAAGCCACACGTCCTAAGATCTTGTTCGTGATAGACAGTCTTGGAATGTTACTGACTCCCACGGATGTTAATCAGTTTGAAGCCGGGGATCTCAAAGGTGACATGGGCCGTAAGCCCAAAGCACTTACGGCACTGGTTCGCAACTGTGTGAACATGTTTGGTAGTCTTAATATCGGTTTGGTGTGTACTAATCATACCTATGCCAGCCAAGACATGTTTGATCCAGATGACAAGATCAGCGGTGGTCAGGGTTTTATCTACGCCAGTTCAATCGTAGTTGCCATGCGTAAGCTAAAACTCAAAGAAGACGAAGACGGCAACAAGATCTCAGAGGTCAAAGGCATTCGTGCTGCCTGCAAGGTTATGAAAACACGATATGCTAAACCTTTTGAATCAGTGCAGGTGAAGATTCCTTATGAAACAGGTATGAATCCATATAGTGGACTGGTCGACCTGTTCGAAGCCAAAGGCATGCTCAAGAAAGAAGGAAACAGCCTAGTCTATACCACTGCCGATGGCGAGATCATCAAACAGTTCCGCAAGGCCTGGGAACGCAATGACAATCTCGGTCTCGACAAGGCCATGGCAGATGTATCAAAACACGGTGAAAAATCCATTTCTGAGATAACTACTACAGTTGAACCAGACTTGGAGGAAGCCGAATGAAAGAAGATTTAATCGCCGATATATGGAATGTAGTGATTGGTCATATTCCAGAAAAACAACGAGCTGATGTTGCCGCTGATTTTGTTAATACACTATTAGACTACGGTATCAAAGACTCTGTGTTAGAATCACTGCAAGGAGTGGATCCTTATTTAGACGATGCTATCGATTACGCAATCGATGGTGAGGAAATCGAAGAAGAATACGAAGACGACGAGGAATAAATGAATTGGTATGATCGAGTTTCCAAGGATATTTCGAATATTCCTGATGCTGTGGCCTATTATGAAGCTGAATTAATTTCAGCAAAACAAGATGTCCGTGTAACGGGAAACATCGAGAAAGCCTCTGCGCAGATGCCTGGCATCGTAGAAACTCGGTTCAATCAACTTCAAGAAATTGAAGGTATTCTAGAATATCTCAATATCGAACTTCGAAGACTGCGTAGTCAACACTTTCGTAAATATCTCGAAAACTATCAACGTCAGCTCAGTTCCAGAGACTGTGAAAAGTTTGTGGAAGGTGAAGCTGATGTTGTAGATTTTGAAAAGATCATCAATGACTTTGCTCTGCTACGTAACAAATGGCTAGGCATTATCAAAGCCTTAGACATCAAGCAATGGCAGTTGAGTAATATCGTCAAACTTAGAACTGCAGGACTAGAAGACGCTACTCTATGACAATTTTAGTAACTGGTGGCCTAGGATTAATAGGGCACCATGTAGTTAAGAAATTAGAAGATCTCGGTGAACAAGTGGTAATCACTGACACCCGAACCAACTACGGTATTATACCTCAGGCCGAAATCGATTATCTAATTTCTCAGAGATTAAAATCAATCACGACCGATAAAATACATCGCATTGACATCAGCGAACGAGATAGTGTAGAATGGTTGTTCAGGCACTACCGACCTTCAGCAGTGGTACATCTAGCATCATTTCCCCGGCAAAAAGTAGTTAATGCTGATCCTGCGCAAGGCGCTAAAGTCATGAGCGAAGGACTACTGAACCTATTAGAGGCCAGTGTGAAATATCAATGTCCGAGATTCCTGTATGCCAGTTCTAGCATGGTCTATGGTGATTTCAAAGATTATGTCAAAGAAGATGCTGTTTGCCGTCCACAAGGTCAGTATGGTATAATGAAATTAGCAGGCGAGTGGTTAGTACGAGATTATCAACGTAAAGGAATCGAGCATACTATTTTTAGACCCAGTGCGGTGTATGGTCCATTAGATGTTGAGGACCGCGTGATTTCAAAGTTTCTGCTCACTGCCATGAGAGGCGGTGTATTAAAGGTAAACGGGATCCACGAAACTCTAGATTTCACCTATGTGGACGATGCAGCCCAGGGCATGGTAAAGGCACTGCTGAGTAAAAACACCAAAAACAAAACATACAATATAACCAAAAGCCACAGTAAAACTTTGTATGCAGCCGCACAATTGGCCGTGGAGTTAGTTGGCAATGGCAGCATAGCCATCGGTGATAAAGATCAAGATTTTCCTAGTCGAGGTGCCTTAGACATTTCTGCTGCACGTCAAGATTTCGGATTTGATCCGAAGATAGATATAGAGGAAGGTTTCGAACGTTATTATCATTGGTTGAAAAATTCTTCGTACTATCAAGCCAATCTTTTAGATTAGTCATTATATGTGCAGATAAATATCTGCATGAAAACCTTAGTACTTGTCACAGGGGGATTCGATCCTCTACACTCCGGGCACATCGCCTACTTTCGTGCAGCAAAGCAACTAGGAGACACACTGGTTGTTGGTGTTAATTCTGATGCGTGGTTGGTTCGTAAAAAAGGTCGAGCATTTATGCCTTGGAACGAACGCATGAATATCGTCAAAAATATCAAAGACGTAGATTTTGTCTTGGAATTCAATGATGATGATGGCAGCGCCAAACAGGCAATAAAATTAGCCAGACAAACATGGCCGGATCATAAAATTATATTTGCCAATGGCGGGGACCGCACAGACGCTAATATTCCGGAAATGGAGTTTGAGGATCGTAATCTCGAATTTGCATTTGGAGTTGGCGGATTCGATAAGGCCAATTCCAGTTCGTGGATATTAGAAGAATGGAAAGCTCCTAAGACCGGCAGGGCATGGGGTTACTATCGTGTGTTACATGAAGTTCCTGGAATGAAAGTCAAAGAGTTGACCGTTGATCCCGGTAAAAGTCTGTCTATGCAAAGACATCAATCTAGATCAGAATTTTGGATAGTCAGTGAAGGGCAGGCGATGGTAAACAGAGCTACACCTTTGAATTTTGATTTACCTACTGCAGAATTAAACAAACACGAACAATTACATATCGTTCAACAAGAATGGCATCAACTCACAAATCCTTACAGCCATCCATTAAAAATTGTAGAGATACAATACGGTGATCAGTGCGTAGAAGAGGACATAGAAAGACGATGAAAGTATTTGTTGGCTATGATATCAGAGAAGATATCGCATATCAGGTCTGTGAATACAGTATACACAAACATCAATCCGCAGCACAGGTGATTCCTCTCAAGCAAAAAGAACTTAGAGAAAGCGGTGTCTATACCAGAACTGTAGATCCTCTCAGTTCCACAGAATTTACATTCACAAGGTTTCTAGTACCTTATCTAGCAGATTATCAAGGTTGGGCTGTGTTTGTGGACTGTGATGTTGTGTTTATCCAAGATGTCAAAGAACTGTTTGCCCAGGCCGATGATCAATATGCCGTGATGGTGGTCAAACATGATTATACCCCTAAAGAAGGGTTGAAGATGGACGGGTGTCGTCAACTTCCGTATCCAAGAAAGAACTGGAGTTCTGTGATACTATGGAATTGTGCTCATCCTTCAAATCGACAAATTACTCCGGACATCGTTAATAGTCAAACAGGACAGTATCTACACAGATTCCAGTGGCTAGACGAAAAAGAAATAGGTGCATTGACACTAGACTGGAATTGGCTAGTGGGCTGGTATCAAGAACCTCAAGATGGCACACCTAAGGCTCTGCATTACACAGAAGGTGGGCCATGGTTCGCTGAATATAGACGCTGTGATTATCACAAGGTCTGGAAAAAATATCTTCGAGAAATGCTCAAATGATTTTCCTCAGCAAAGACGGCCAGGATCCATATATCAACATGCTAGCACAAGGCTGCGGTAAAAAAGTCACTGACACCAACAACTTCGATTATGCCGCTAGTTCTGAACCCCTAGTGCTACGAGGCATACTCAAGAAAAAAATCATACATCGTTGCTTGGCCGATGGCCGAACATTTTACTACGTAGATACGGGATATTTTGGCAATGAGATCACTGCTGGTAATCCCAATGGTTGGAAGTATTGGCACAGAATTGTTAAGAACGATCTACAACACAAATATGTGGTGCCAAGATCAGATGATAGGTTTAAAAATTTCAAAAAAAAGATTTCGTCTTGGAAAAAGACAGGTTCTAAGATATTAATAGCAAAGCCTGATGACAAGCCAATGAGATTCTATGACTACAACATGGATGTATGGCTGCAGAATACTGTTGACACTATCCGTGAATACACTGACAGGCCTATAGAGATCAGAGATCGTGCGGCCAAGCGCATAGATAGAATACAGCACAACACACTACAAGAAGCATTAGATGACGATGTGTTTGCACTAGTGACTTTTAATAGTGTGGCCGCGGTTGAATCTGTGTTTCACGGCATACCGGTGTTCACCCTAGCACCAACGAATGCAGCTGAGCCAATGGGGCTGCAGGATCTTTCACTGATAGAAACTCCTCGTTATCCAGACAGCGACGAAGTTTATCAATGGGCTAGTCATTTGGCCTACGGTCAATTCCACAACAGCGAATTACGCAACGGCAAGGCAATGGAGATGCTACAACATGGATGAAGAACTATTTAGAAAATCAATCCCAGGCATACCACCCTCAGTTTTTCGAGGAGTAACCAAGAGAAAACACATACAACAACATTGGAAGGATAAAACAGATTTCTATTACATGGATACTGGGTATTTTGGAAATTTTATAAGTCTTGGAAATCCTGGTGGAACAAAATTGTTTCACAGAATAGTCAAAAACGATCTACAAAAACATTGGTTAGAGAAATATCCCGACGATCGTTGGCAAGAAATTTGTAAAATTGATTCTAGATACCAATGGAACGGATGGAAGAAAAAAGGCAACAAAATCTTAATAATTGTGCCGAATAGAAAATCGTGTGTGTTTTATGGCTACGAAGAAGGCAAGGCCAAAGACCGAGATGAAAGAAAACCCACTTGGCTAATGAACACCATAGAAACTATAAAAAAATATACAGACATGGAGATTGTTATTAGAGAAAAAGGCAGCAGATCTGATCGACACCATCATTCAATATTTGATGCCCTTGATGAAGGAATATTTGCCACAGTAACATTTAATAGTATTGCAGCACTAGAGTCTGTGATATACGGAATTCCTGCATTTGTCACAGTACCGTGTGCAGCATCTCCGTTAGCTCTAACAGACCTTAGTCAAATATCAAAGCCATTTTATCCAGATAAATCTCTAGTACACCAACATTGTGCATCATTGGCCTACGGACAATTTACCGGAGAAGAAATAGCCAACGGCACAGCATGGAAATTATTAAACAAATGAAATTACTAGTAAATGACAAAGAACTTGCACACTATCTTATAAGTCTTATAGATTTGAAAGATCATTGCGCACACATAGAGTTAAACGAAGTAAGAACTGCTGAAGCCATACAGTTTATCATTCAAAAAAGAGATCATCACAAATTTGATATTGAAAAATACCGTGATAAGTTTAAAGAAAAACTAGTGAGAGGCATCTCTGCAGATATTGAGGGATGGCGAAGAAAAGTCGATACAGTGCTATCAAATTATAGAAAAAATTATTTCGGCCAAGTCCATAAACGAGCAGAATATGTAATAGAGAAATTAGGTGCCGAAAAGGTCATTGACGCCTATATGAATAGTGATCAACAGTATTTTATCAAAACTGTTGGGCAACAAATTGACCCCACAGCAACGATGATTCGTCGCAGAGATTTTTCGAACAGCATAGAAGACTGTCTATTACGGAACACAGTAGGCAATGAACATATCATTGTAGATAAAATAGATAACAATTTACCTTTTTGGTTCATTGACAGCGGATACACGAATTTTATAGAGCCCAATAAAAAGTGGCACAGACTAGTAAGAAATCACTTACATTTCAATCGAAATTTCGTAGCGCCGGCTGATCGATTAGATATTTTTCCTAGTTTTCCTAGACCGTGGCGACGGAATGGTTCTAAAATTTTAATCGTCGAACCTGGAGAATTTGCCGCCGGTATAATGCATGTGGAAGCTAAATCTTGGGGACAGAAGGTAGCAGACGAGTTGAAAAAATACACAGATCGTCCCGTAGAATTTAGATCGAAAACAAATAAAAAAACTAGAACTAGCCTGTATCAACAACTAGTGACTGGCGATTATTACTGTACTGTTAGCATCAATTCCAATAGTGCTGTAGAATCTATATGGGCTGGCGTTCCCGCTATTACCTTGAACAGACATGTGAGTAATGCCGTGACTAGAAATAGCCTCTCGCAGATTAATGATTTATATTACGGACCGTTAGGGGACTGGTTAGCCTGGCTCAGTTATTGTCAATTCACCTTCGAGGAACTAATGGATGGCACAGCTTTAGATATCATAAGGAAATATCACAGTGTCTAATATCACTGCTGTGGCTTATTATGCTGGTATACCTCCTAATAACAATAATCTTGAAAAACCACAGATATTAGATTATTTTTGTCAGGGAGTTTTGACATCAGGTGATAATGCAATAGCTCACAAAGGGCTAAATGCATTGCCCTGTGATGTAGCACTGATACAAGGATTTGTACATGAACACGGCAAGTCTGCACCACATTTGCAATTAAGACAAAATGCAGTAGATCTACAAAAACGTACAAATAAGAGATCGTTGATAGTAGATAGCAATTTATTTCTATACGCAGACAAGTCTAATCCCTTGCATTACTTGAGATATAGTTTTGACGGAGTATTTCCTACCACAGGATTTTATTTTGATCAAGATGTGGATCCTGCTCGATGGGAGCAGATCAGTAGAGATTTAGGAATTAGATTAAAACCTTGGAGGACACAAGGTAGTCATATTTTAATTTGCCTACAGAGAAACGGCGGATGGAGCATGAGAGGATTAGATGTTATTGAGTGGATGAACGCAACTATTTTAAAAATAAGAAAATACAGCAAAAGACCTATAATTGTTAGAGCTCATCCTGGAGATAAAAAAATTGGCAAATGTCTCAAAGTTAATCATAAATCAGTATCATTAAGTTCTCGACTTGATCTTAGAGAAGATCTGCACAATGCTTGGGCTACTGTGGTCTACAACAGCAGTCCCAGTGTGGCCAGTATTATAGAAGGCATTCCTGCATTTTTAACAGACCCGCAGCCACAACATAGTCAAAGTGTTGCAGTAGCAAATACTGACATAAGTAGAATAGAAGATCCGATAATGATCGATAGGCAAGCATGGATAGAACGATTAGCCATGTGCCATTGGAAGTTTGATGAATTGAAATCAGGCACTGCCTGGCAGTTTTTTAAAAGGTATATATGAAATTAATGCACAACGGTTGGTATGTTCCTGACGACGACCAAAAAATAACCAGAGTTCTAGAAAATGACAGTGATAAATTATCACCTTCATACGAGGGAAAGTATCGAGAACAAATTCTAGAACATCTACCTAATAAACGAACCTTCATTGATGTAGGAGCAAATGTAGGTATATGGAGTTTTCCTATGATTGGAAAATTCTCAAAGATTATTGGATATGAGCCGTCCAAACAAAATATCGAATGCTTGCAGGCCAATGTAAAAGACGGAATTGAAATTAGAACCAAAGCAGTAGCAGATTTCCAAGGTGAGGCTGATTTTCATCAAGCCGGAAAAAATTGCGGCGACGGCAAATTATGTCGAGAGGGTGTGAAATCTGATTACACTGTTCCAGTGGTTAGATTAGATGATGAGCAGCTGACGGGTGTTGATCTTATAAAAATTGATGTTCAGGGATGGGAATTAGAGGTGCTACGAGGAGCTGAACAAATTATCAAACAACAGCAACCGTGGGTTATATTTGAAGTAAATCAAGACATTGATGTCTGTTGCGAATTTATGCAGAATCTAAACTATGAAACCATTTATACCAAAAGCAAACGAGTATTTTTATGGGCGCCGAAATCCGGGCATAACAAACCAGTTGATTCTAAACAGTTTGGTCGTTATCTAGGCCCCGGACCGTATGCTGCTAGGTTCGGTGGTTAGTAATTCCCAAGCAAGTCCGTTCTCTAATTCTTTATGAGAAAATTGTCTATAGGAAAGATGCTTTAACCAAGAGTATCTTTTTTCTTGATCTATGTTACCAATATTTTCAATATCTGAAAGTTTGTAATTCATTAAACTTGTTGAAGCTGAATGTCCTAATGCAATGACTGGAATTCCGCATAACAGTGCTTCGACTAGTGCATTCGACGAGTAGCCAACAACCACATGTGTGTCATTTTTAATAAAATCTTTAAAGGTATTAGAGAGCAATCTAGTATTTCTTGAAACTGGCCTACTTCTTACCTTCATAGGACGATCAGAATATTTTTTAATTTCTTCTTGGGTCTTTTCAACCCAATTATCTGGTAATTTAAAACTTTTAGAAATTTTTTCATCGGGCGGAACAATTACTATTGTTGCTCCCCTAACAAAGTCTTGAATTTTAGGAGATAGTAATTTCAGTCTATCGTCAGGTCTATCAACAATCGGACTCTGATCTTGAAAATTGTTTATAGATACCCTAATTATTTCTTTTCTTTTGGCATTTCCAAAATATCCGGTATCTAAATTATAAAATTTTCTATTATTCTCTATACAGTGCTGATATAATACTTCTTTGTGCGATCCTGCCCAGCATAGCGGTAATGATAAATTAGATATCGCTTCATCGACTGTAACAATTTTTCCATTACTGCCGTTTGAGAATAATTCACACCCATATTTCTCACCACCGACACATAAAAAATTTACTGTGTCCATCATTGCCAATAGCGTTCCGTACGCTGTACCTTCAAATCTTCTCTTTTGCTGCGACCAAGATTCTTTCTTGAACCTTTAAGGTGATCCAACCATGCACCCCAGTCGCTGTTAATCAGTGGATGGCCTTCACCGGAGCTCATACCAGGAGCTGGTCGCAGGTCATGTAAGTGTCCGGCCCAATCTAACTGTCGCATCTGCGGGAATTTCACACGTACAGCATCAAATACGAAACTGTCATGCCACTCTTCTAGAAGAAAAATTCCCTGTTCGGCATCATCATACATGCGCTGGAATTCTTTTAGAAAATTCTGTATATTCTCAGACCTAAGATTCATTGAGTATAATCCACATTCCGAATATTTGCCTTTCCTACCTAGATAGCACAGTTCGCTATCTGTGGGAATCATCCTGTGCAGGTCCTGTACAGTGATAGGACTATGGCATATGGTATCAGCGTCCATCCATATCAATACATCTGCATCGGTTTCTCGAGCACAGTGAAAAATCGCATATACCTTGTGTGCGAATCTCACAGCATGCCATTTAAATCCCTTGCCTGCGTCTTTTCTTCGTGATCTCACAGGATCTGCTGAAACATCACCGTTGGCCTTGGGAACATTCCGCCAACGTTCTTTGAATGCCATTAGTTCTGGAATTTCTTCTAGTCGTTTAAGTGTGACATGATCATGGTTGCGTATAGCAGGATTACACAATTCAGGATAGATGTGTAATTTGACCTCGGCAGGCCAGTTTTGGCAGAATGTATTGATCATTCTTTGACCATATTTTTTAAGACCTTCTTCATGGAAGGTCGTGACCACTGCTATTTTCATTTAATCTTTTCCCATACGTGATAAATTCCCTGTAAACTGGTGCACTGCCATCCTGTTTTAAACAATGGCTTAGATAGATGTCTCAGTATGCAATCGTTGCCTTCGACAAATATAGTTGACCTGTGCCTTTGCCAAAAATCTTCCAGGATGTCTAATTTATCAATCTTATCTAGGTCGATGAATATAGCACCAACCTGTGTCAACACATTTAGATCATCGAAATTTTCTTTATAGATAAGATTTCTTGCCTTAGCGGACGGTGGTGCATCATCTATCACAAATACATTGATGTAGATTTCCAACAATTGGTCGAGATTTCCAAATGCCTTGCCTACAACCAAGGCGTTTTCTGTGTAATCGGATAATTTTCTTAATCTTTTTGCGAACTTGGCCATAATATCATTAAATACACAGTTATTTATTACACAAGATGCGCTTCAAATTATATCGCCAATACGGTGCACTGAACAGCCAACCGATCTTTGATGCATTTGCACTGGGAGCACAGTCTCTCGGCCACAGCATAGTCGATGATCACGAGGATGTTGCCGTGATTTGGTCAGTGCTATGGTCTGGCAGGATGAGTCGTAACCGTCAAGTCTACCAGCAGTGTAGAAATATCAAAAAATCAGTGATCATTATCGAAGTAGGCAACCTACATAGAAATCACACGTGGCGAATTTCACTAAATCATATCAATAATCTCGGAGAATTTGCCAACGACAGAGATCTCGACTCAACTCGACCAAAAAAATTAGGTGTTAATCTCAAAGATAGAGGATCTGACCAACGACCAGACATACTCATAGCGTGTCAACACAGTCATAGTCTTCAATGGGAAGGTATGCCGCCAATGAAAACATGGGTTGAAAACACCGTGAAACAGATACGGGCTAAATCTCAACGAAAAATCATAGTGAGACCACATCCTAGATCCTTGTTTGGTCTAGACATACCAGGTGTGACCCTAGAACGCCCTCGATTGATATCAGGCAGCTATGACGATTTTGATATTTTCTATAATTATCACTGTGTTATCAATCACAACAGCGGTCCTGCTGTGCAAGCCGCGATCCAAGGGGTACCTGTGCTGTGTGATTCCACCAGTTTGGCCTCGAATCTGTCTATCACTTGGGATCAAATAGAAACTCCCATGATGCCAGATAGACAGGAATGGTTCTTGCGATTATGTCACACCGAATGGACTGTGGAGGAAATCAGTCAAGGCATGCCATTAGCAAGATTAATGTCAAAAATCAGTTGACTTTCAGATCCTAAACACGTATACTGTATTAATGCTATCATCACATTTTGCCGAAGACATATTTCTTGAATTCCATGGTCTAGTTGAATCTGATAAAATCAAGGTACAACACACGGACATAGGCCCCATTTCAAGTTTTTACTTGCGAATCTTCAACGATGATGCATTGACCAAAAGTCAGGCTGATTTTGTGGTGAAAATTCTTGAAAAATACCGACACCTAGCTATGATGGCAGGATTCGACTATACTGATCCACTGAGAAATCCTGTATGGAAGCAGCCGTTCCGCGTATTAGACCTTACTAAACGAATCTATGTGGAACGCACAAATCAAGGGAATTTAGAGGTATGTGTGAAATTTCCTTATCAGCTGAAAAAAGAGTTCGATGACCAGATAAATTCGTATCAACTCTCAAGTACCAGATTCAACAACTGGGACGCAGATCAAAAACTACGAAGGCTAAACCTTTATGATTTCAATCTCATTGCACTGTACGAATTCGCCAATCGAAATAATTTTGAAATAGACGATAGCTTTATAAATGTGTTGGCAGATGTGGAAGAAATCTGGCAAAATCAGGAAGAAATTTCACCTGCGTCGGATATCGTCGAGGGTAGAGTTCACCTGTTCAACGCCACTGCCGACGCCGAACAATGGTATAATCTTCACTGTGTGGGTGAGACTGATAAAGATCTGCTTACCGCCAAACACATGGGGTACTCATACCGCGGACGGCCTAAAAATATCAATGAAAAAATAGCTGCTCACGCAGAAAACAGCTTTTGGATCAGATCCAACGAGAAGTTTTTTGACCTATATAAAAAGATCACCGGCAAAGCCGCAGTGATGTTAGATCGCACCGGAGACACGCTGACCTGGCTGCAGAAGTTTGTGGCAGATGCTGATGCACAAGGAGTTGATAGGGATGAAATCAAGGTATGTTTTAGAGACAGCAAGGATCGAGACACTGGTATCAATGAGTGGATTAAGTTGGCGGGCGTTGGCGGAAAAGTAGAGTCAGGAAGAATATTGATATTTGAATCACGCCCAGCTAAATGGTTGTTTAAAGATCAGAGTGATGTTACACTGTTAGTAACGAACAATGTATTTCCTCCTACGAATGTCATAACTAGAGACTGGTTCAACAGTCATCCTTGTGTGATATACCTTGGAGATATCAAACCATCAGAGACTAAAGGACAAAAAATTGTCGAGCTGTAAACTGATCATCCGAGACGAAGTCAACGTAAAATTTGAAGGCCTCAGCGTAGAGACTCGTCGAAAGATCGTGAACAAATTAAAATACGATCTTCCCTATGCTCGACACATGCCTGCATATAAACTAGGCAGGTGGGACGGCACTAAAACCTATTTTGGTATCGGCGGCACGGGATATCTCGCACATCTAGATGTGATCCTTCCTATCATCGAAGATTCAGGTTATGAGTTAGATATCGAAGATCTAAGATCGTTGCATAAATTTTCATTCCAACCCGTGTCGGAAACCTATTGGGCAGATCAGGGCAAAACATGGCCACAGGGACACATCGAAGCAGGAACTCCTATTGTGCTGCGTGATTATCAATATGATGTCATCAACAAATTTTTAGAAAATCCGCAGGCCCTGCAAGAAGTGGCTACAGGAGCTGGCAAGACCATAACCACAGCCACATTGAGCCATCTATGTGAACCGTATGGGCGTACAATGATTATTGTGCCTAACAAGAGTCTAGTAGTTCAGACTGAAGAAGACTATCGAAATCTTGGACTAGACGTTGGAGTATACTTCGGTGATAGAAAAGAATTAGGCCGCACTCACACTATCTGCACGTGGCAGAGTCTTAATATCTTAGACAAGAAAAGTCACGACGAAGCCACAATGACCCTAGCAGAATTCTGTGAAGACGTGGTAGCTGTGATTGTAGACGAAGTGCATCAGGCCAAGGCAGAAGTGTTGACAAAACTGCTGACACAGAATTTTAAAAACTGTGCCATACGATGGGGACTCACAGGTACAGTGCCCAAAGAAGCTTGGGAATATCAAGGCATACTGGCCAGTATTGGTCCAGTGATCAATCAGGTATCTGCACATGATCTACAGACCAAAGGTGTACTGGCGCAGTTAAACATCAATGTGTTACAGACTACAGATGTGCAGGTGTTTACATCCTTCCAAGATGAATACACGTTTCTAGTCACAGACGATACAAGACTTAAATGGATCGCTGATAAAATTACCAGCATATCTGCTGCTGGCAACACCCTGGTATTGATCAATAGAATCGACACAGGAAATAAATTAATTGCTTTGATTCCCGAGGCAGTGTTTGTGAGTGGCGGTATGAAACTAGGCGACCGCAAGGAAGAGTATGATGAAATTAAAACAAGTGATAACAAGATTATTGTGGCGACTTATGGTGTGGCCGCTGTGGGTATTAATATTCCACGTATTTTTAATCTGGTTCTTTTGGAACCCGGAAAGAGCTTTGTCCGCGTTATACAAAGCATTGGGCGAGGCATTAGACGAGCAGAGGATAAAGACCATGTGGAAATCTGGGACATAACCAGTGCCTGCAAATACAGCAAGCGACATTTAACAGAACGCAAAAAGTTTTATAAGGATGCAAAGTATCCGTTCACGGTTACAAAAGTAAACATATGAGTGAAAGAAAGTTAACAAAATGGGCGTTCCCCTACATTAAAAGTTTTAGGACATACATCGATATTGGTGCAAGTACTGGAAAAACATCTATTCCTTTTATAGGAAAATTTGAAAAAATTTATTGCTTTGAACCTAATCCTAGAAGTTTTGAAGAGTTATCAAAAAATAAAAATCTAATTTGCTATAATTATGCAATTGGGGATAAAAACGAAATTAAAGAATTAGTAATGAACGATTCTACAAACAATCCCGAACACGGATCAATTGCTGAAGAAAGAAATAAAGATTGGGTTACAGGTGAAAGATTTAAAGTTGAAGTTAAACGACTAGACGACTTTAAATTTGAATCAATCGATTTTATAAAAATTGACACGGAGCAATACGAGTTACAGGTTATAGAGGGTGCAATAAAAACAATTAAAAAACATAAACCTACTATATTTTTTGAAAATAAAAGAAATGAAGCAGACCAAGTAATCTTACTTTTATTAGATTTAGGATTCACAGTAAAAAAATGGAAAAGCGATACTATAGCATATTACACGGAATAAATTATGAAAATTTTAACATTAAACAACAGATCATTTGATCTCAACGAACTACCAGAAGAAGTAGATGAAGATACTAGATTTTCAGTATTAGATAATTCTAATCCTCAAGAACCTGATTTCTTTTTCATGCCATTGATATTTTTAGAATCGTTTAATTCGCCAGCAATACTGCTGCGTATAGGCGGCCACGAAGTTCAGATGCCGTTGGATTGGTGCATGGTAGTAGGAGACAAAGAATGCGGTTTAGATCCAGAAGTATTGCCTTTAACCAGTATCAATGAACGAGGGTTTGATGCGTTGGTGTTTAATCCTATCAAAGGTTTCAAGACGGATTTTTTACCCATAGAAATTATAAACATCTTTCAAGATGTTCGTTGGTATTTTCCTAAGATGAAAAACGGACAGTTACTAACCGTGCCCTTGCACGACGATCCAAATCCTCCCTGTGTGTTCTTTGTCAAAGAAGTCAGCAGGCAGAGCGAAATCGTACAGCTACACAAGTTGGTGTGAAATAAATACTCAGATAATTAAAGGGTACCATATGAAAGCAGGTAAAGTTTGGGGTCAGACAGAATTGTTAGAAGCTAACGGTGTACTTGAGTTTCACCGTATTGAAGCCAAGGCCGGCGGAGTATGTTCTAAACACAAACACAAATTTAAATGGAATGGTTTCTTTGTGGAATCTGGTGAAATGATTATTCGTGTTTGGAAAAATAATTACGACTTAGTCGATGAAACCTTGCTCAAAGCAGGTGAATACACAAAGGTTGCTCCGGGAGAATATCACCAGTTTGAAGCAGTTACAGACTGTGTAGCATTTGAACTGTACTGGGCAGAATTTGATCATGATGACATTGCTAGAGAATCTGTAGGGTATTCAAAATAAAATGAGCAATCCTGTTGAAGAAAAATTAAAAGCTGCATTCGCCGGGGTTGATCCTACTACATGTCTTGATGTTGGAGCAAACACAGGACAATTTACCACTGAGTGGCGAAAGGTATTTCCGGCATGTAAAATAACATCAATCGAACCAAATCCCTATTGCGAAAAGGGATTGAAAAAAATAGGAGTCGAATATTTTCAATACGGTATATCAGATAAAATTGGAGAGTTAGAACTTATTTTACCGAAAGCTAAGTCGAATTCTAAAGGTGCATCATTTTATAAAGAAATTAATTTTAATGGTTTATCCGATGATGAAATTTTAAAAATTAAAGTACCTGTGACTACACTTGACACTTTATTTCCCGATAATGTGTTTGATGTAATTAAGATTGATGTTCAAGGAGCTGAGTTAGATGTTATCAATGGCGGCACATTGCTTTTATCAAAATCGTTGTATGTTATCATAGAAGTTTCGCTGATTCCATACAACGAAGGGGCACCGTTAGCAGATGTTATTGTGAGCCGCATGAAAGATTTTAATTTTTTTATTCAGGACATCGTCGGTAGGCATACTAATAAATCTGGTATTACACTACAATTAGATTTATTATTTGCAAAAATCGATACACATAGACTATCTGCTGTTAATGATTTTAAAAAAGAACTAGGACTATAAATGAAAATTGGAATAGTATCAACTTTTAGCGATCAGGGGTATTATGATTATGCCAATCATTTTGTAGATAGTCTTAACAGCAAGTTAGATGAACAGATTGCTGTGTTTCTTTACATAGACAATAGTAAAAAATTATTTAAAAGAAATTCTAATATAAATGTCATAAATTTAGAAAAAGCAGTTCCTGATTTAACCCAATTTAAAAATAGAAACAAGAATAAGCCGGTTGATTCATTTATAAACGACGGTGTTAGATTTAGCCATAAGAGTTATGCTATTTGGCATGCTGCGATGCACAGCGGAGTCGACGTTCTAGTTTGGTTAGATGCTGATACCGAACTACTCAAATATATGTCAGCGGAATATTTAAAGACATTTTTACCAGACGGATATTTTACCAGTTATCTAGGAAGGCATAGTTACAGTGAAACCGGATTCATTGCATTTGATCTAAGAAATCCTTATACTAAAGAATTTTTTGATATTTTTAAAAGTTATTATGATTCGGACCGAATCTATACGTTGCCAGCATTTACTGATTGTCATGTGTTTGATGCCACTAGAACAGAACTAGAAACTACTGGCAAAATAAAAGGACACAATCTCACACCAACAGAAGTGAAACATCCTTTTAATCATACATTTGAAGGATTTATGATGCATCACAAAGGCGGAAGAAAAGACGAAAGAGAGAAAATCATATCAAAATTAAGGAAAAAAGAAAAATGAAAAAAGTAGCATTTGTCACTGGGATGACCGGTCAAGACGGACCGTATCTTGCAAAACTTCTTCTTGAAAAAGATTATACTGTATACGGGTTAGTAAAAAGGTATTCAAATCCAAATTTAAATAATCTTGAATTTTTAGGAATTGAAAACGATATCGAATTAGTGACCGGAGACATTACTGATGACGGTTCTATGAACCACATCATTAAAAATTTAAAACCACACGAAATATACAACCTAGCAGCACAGAGTTTTGTAGGAGCAAGTTGGGATCTAAATAAATTAACCACTGAAGTCAACAGCCTGGGACCTTTAAATATTTTAAATTCTATTAAAATGCACAGCCCGTTGTCTAAATATTATCAGGCCAGCACCAGTGAAATGTACGGTAATAGTAACGGCGGAATGCAGGATGAAAATACAACTTTCAAACCACGAAGTCCTTACGGAGTTAGCAAATTGTATGCATACTGGATGACTATTAATTTTAGAGAAAGTTATAGTATTCATGCATCAAACGGAATTTTGTTTAATCATGAAAGCCCGTTAAGAGGAATAGAATTTGTAACTAGGAAAGTTACCAACGGCATTGCTAAGATAAAATTAGGACTGCAGGATAAAATAACCTTGGGTAATATTGATAGCAAACGAGATTGGGGGTATGCCGGAGACTTTGTCGAAGCCATGTGGATGATGGTTCAACAAGAAGAGCCGGGTGATTACGTTGTGAGCACAGGTGTTCAACATAGCATTGCAGATCTGTTAACTATCGGATTTAACCATGTAGGAATTACAGATTGGAAAAAATATATTGAATCAGATCCTAGATTTAAACGTCCTGCAGAATTACACAGCCTTTGTGGCGACAGCACCAAGGCTAAAAAAGTGTTAGGATGGCAACCTAAAACAAATTTTGAAACACTTATTAAAGAAATGGTAGATGCAGATTTAAAAAGATTGCAGAAAAATAAAAGTTAACAGGACAACTAATATGAATATCGAAGACTGGTCAGTTGTCTCTGGAGATCGTGCATTAAGATCAGCCCTTGCAAAAGCAGACATAATACCCGATCGACCTTCAACTATACTCGATTACCAGAAAGGTAAACTTAACATTGCTTTAGGATTTGTCAAAAATTTTACCACAGCTATAGATGCCGGTGCTAACTATGGCATAATGAGTTATAACTTAAACAGCAAATTTTTTAAAATTTATGCATTTGAGGTAGATACTCCGGTTCGAGAATGTCTTAAAAAAAATGTGGAAAAATTCCAACTAGATAATGTAGTAGTGTGCGATTGTGGGCTAAGTGACAAAGAAGAACTTGTTTCTCTGAAGTACCTTAAAAATACTTTTGGTACTCACATTAATAAAGAAGTTTCTGGAACACATATTTGTAAAACTTTAGATTCTTTTGAATTAGCAGAAGTTGGATTTATAAAATTAGACTGTGAAGGATATGAGCCTTATATCCTGCGAGGTGCTGAACAAACTATTAAAAAATATAAGCCAGTGATATTAATGGAAGAAAAAAACTATTCAGGAAAGTATTATGGTGAAGAAGGAAATCTAGCAGTTGATCTGTTGTTATCCTGGGGATACACTATGGAAGTAAGTTGGCCGAAAGACTGTGTTATGATTTATAAAGGTTGACTATGGGATCTCTTAAACCGGGTGCAACCTATATCTACGAACGCAACGGTGAAGAAATCTACGCCAGAGAAGCAGGCAAGACCGAACGAACCATGATTGGTTATCAGTATGAAAACAAACCAGATCCCCGAACCGATGATGGCCGTCCATTGTACGAACATCTTAAAGAAGATAAACTGTGGGGCGAAATCCGTCGGGCGGCAAAAACCAACAAGGCCTTGCAATCTATTTTAGATCGTGCTATACTTGTGTATCATCTAAGCAAAGATCATGGGAAAAAATAAACACGTAGACCTATTCAAAGATATGATTCCTGCAGTAGACATGGGGGTCAAAGAACTTTGGGACGCAGCCACAGACGATGGTCGAAAAGAAATCAAAGGCGATTTCTGGAATCTCAATCGATACATCAGTTCGGTGAAATCTTCAAGTGCAGAACTGCAAGAACACTATGTACTCACTGTTAACGAATACTACAACAAGCATTGGGCTGATATACAGCAGCATCCACAGTTGGTATGGCAGACGCTGTGTCTCTGCAGCCATGAATCGAAAAAAACACACTTCCACGAATGGATTCCTCTGAAAACACGCAAGAACAAAAAGGAAGAATTCATCGCCGAACATTTTCCTAACATGAAGCGAGCAGACATTGAAACACTGGCAGAACTCACCACAGATCAAGAAATCAAACAGTACTGTGAGAACCTTGGTTGGGACAAAAAGCAGATCCATGGACTTAAACTTTAAGTGCGAATATTGTGGTAAAACATTTGCCAAGGAAAAGACTCTGTTTGTACATGTCTGCGAACAGAAACGCCGACATCTTGGACAGAATGAACGACACGTACATATGGGATTGATCACCTTCCAACGATTCTACGATCTCACACAAAAATCCAAGGGCACCAAGACCTTTGACGAATTTGCTGCCAGTCCGTACTATACAGCATTTGTGAAATTTGGCAGTTTCATGATCAATACTGCACCCATCTATCCTGAACGATTCATAGACTTTGTGATCAAGAGTGGAGTTAAGTTAGATCATTGGTGTCGTGATGAGTTGTATGACGCTTACATCAGCGAATTGATCAAGATCGAACCAGCAGACGGAGCCATACAAAGAACCATACAGAACATGATGGCCTGGAGCGAAAAGAACCACAGTGCTTGGGAACATTATTTTGCCTATGTGAATCTCAATCGTGCCACACATGATATCAAAGAAGGATTAATCTCTCCTTGGATACTATTAAATACTCGAGAAGGCAAGACTATGTTGCAAAAGATGAATGATGAACAGTTGGCTATAGTTGGTCCAGTAATTGATCCGCAGTTCTGGTTACGTAGATTTAAAGAATTGCCTGCAGATCTAGAACTGGTAAGAGATGTTATCAAGGAGGCCAAGATATTGTAATGCCGAAAAAACCCAAGATAGAAGAAGTTCTAGAAGAACTGGCAGAGAACGAATCATTTATCTCAGAGGATGACATAGAGATAGAAGTTATGTGCACCAGTGACGAAGAACCTGCGGTATTTGTAAAATTCACCAATTTCTCAGATGCAGAAGACGCAGAGGCCTATGCAGAGTTTCTCGCAGAAACATTGCCTTTGCTATTGTTTGAATCTACAAGGATGCACTAATGACTAGAACTTTAAAAAACGGAGAGCAAGTTGAGGAACTAGAAATTCCTGTGATACTTACCATTAAAACCAAGTGCCCACAAAAATACATGCTGATTGATCAAGAGACCGGCGAGGTATATACTCCATATGCTACTCCGGGATCCAGGCAATGGCGTAAGATCGCGCAGGGCGACCTAGAATTTATTTGGAACTGAAATGCCTGACATTGACATAGACTTCGTTGATAGAGATTCTGCACTTAAACTGTTTCGACATATCAGAGCCAGTCGTGTGGATCAAGGTCAATTAATCAAACACAACACCGGTGTGTATTTTCACGCAGTTCCAGTAAATGCTGAGGCCAATGTCTGTGCTGTGCCCTATGATCAAGCCGAAACGCAAGGATACTTCAAGATAGATTTTTTAAATGTTGGTATCTATAAAGGTGTTCGCGACGAAGCGCATCTAGTGGAGTTAATGAATCAGGAGCCTCTATGGGATCTTTTAGAAGACGACTCTTTCGTCGCCTTGCTGTTTCACGTCAACGGGCATGGCGACATATTACGACAAATGAAACCCAAGACGGTGGAGCAGCTAGCAGCGATACTAGCCATAATTCGTCCAGCAAAGAGACACCTAGTTGGAGAGAGTTGGTCGATAATTTTGAAAGAAGTTTGGCAAAAAACAGAAAACAATGAATATTATTTCAAGAAAAGCCATGCCACTGCCTATGCTGTGGCCATCGTGGTGCAGATGAATTTGATCTGTGAAAAAATTAGTTATGGGTATGCATAATGGAACACAAAGAACTTAGAAATGTAGGTTTTGTACAAGAGACAGTTGATCTGCTACTCATGGAAAAAATTAAAAAAACTGTAAATGAAATAAAAGAAACCTTAAACGAACAAAGAAGTTTTGCAGGAAATTTAGTAGGAAATATTAAAAAACAATTTATCTTTGATCATCACCGAGAAGAAATAGAACAACTTGCTATTAAACTAGCGCAATATCATGATGACATATATGACTGCAGCAATTATTTAGATGACAGTAATGGAAGATTATCTTTAGGTGCATTATGGATTAATATGCAAGTTGCCGGAGAATTTAATCCAATACATAAACATCCAGGTGTATATAGTTTTGTTATTTGGATAGAATTGCCATTTACTCACGAAAATGAAAAGATGTACGGTCCAGGGGTTGCATCAAATGGAAATAAAGGCGGATGTTTTGAATTTGTATATACAAACACCTACGGACAACTAATGAGTCATCCAATTCCTGCTGATAATTCTTATGAAGGGCAAATGATATTATTTCCTGCAAAACTTAATCACGTAGTGTATCCATTTTATACAGATGCAGGATACCGCATATCCATAAGCGGAAATTTGTTTAGAAAACTCTAGACTAGGAAATTTTCCTAACCAAGGTAATTGATTTACGTTTCACACGTTTGACAATAATGTCATTGAGACTGGTACAGGGGCCAAACAGCACCTTGACATCTTTGGTAGCAAAGGTCTTGACCACATAACGAAAAATAGCTAATTCCTTAGATAGAAATATATTGATAGGAATCTGCCTGTTTGACTCCCACCACCAGGTTTCGCCGAATTCTAAAAACTGTTGTTTTTCGAGATCGGTACGAATACTACTATAATCGTAGATACTGGTAACCTGTGCATCTTGGTTGATAATAATCCCAACATATTCGTGAGTTACGTGGTTAAGAACGCTGATGAACGGAAAGTTTTCTTGTAGGTTAGTTGATATTCTCATTCGATAAATAATGCTAAAGGTCCGTTAATATATGCAATTTAATCCTGTTTATTTATACGCAAATAAGGTAGATGTTTTTACCAGTTCTATGGACACTTGGTCAACAGAGAGGTATCGCAAAGTGTATAATCGCAATCTAAAAATATTTCGTGGTGTTGATAACCGCATAGACATCCAGGTTCGTAACGCAGATCAAAAAGCCAGTAACATAGTTGGTAGTACTTTGGTATTTAACCTCGTTAGCCGAGACACCAAAGATTTAGTCTTGCAGAAAGATTTCACAGCCATGGATCTCGCCACAGGCAAAGTCACAGTGACCCTTACCGAGACTGAACTTATGGACCTTGATAACGGATTCTATAATTACAGCATTATCAAAGAAATCCGTGCTACTGTGGATTCCACAGACTACAGAGTAACATCTAAAATGCCTATGTATATGGATGCACAGTATGATACAGTAGGCACACTTGAGATCACTGGAGATGTGTATGGTGATGTAGAACCCAGTGTGTTGGTAGACACATTCAATTATACCAACCCATTCACACAGGGAGATGACACCCCCAAGTTTTTTGTCAGCCAAATCATAGATGCAAGGCCTACACTGAACACTGCTAATTCCACACACACATTCCAATTTTATACCACAAACTATCAAGGCACAGTCACCATCGAAGGCAGCCTAGATACACAAGGTGCTACTCCAAGAGAATCTAAATGGGCCACTGTGGCCACAGTAGATTTATCAACTTCAAAATACAAAAACGTCGTGGGCAAGTACAATTGGTTTAGAATCAAGCATATTCCAACCACTGCAAACACAGGAACCGTTGACAAGATCCTTTACAGATAGTATACTGTATGTATGACTCTCGTTGTGGACAAGTTCCGTGCTCTATTACCTCCTCGTGCCAAACACAGTCCTTCAGGTTGGACATCGTTTAACGCACCCTGCTGTCACCATCGAGGACACAAATCGGACACACGCAAACGAGCTGGTATTCGTTTTGACAGCGACAGTATAGTCTACAACTGTTTCAATTGCAAATTCACCACTGGTTGGCAGCCTGGTTCTCCATTCGGCGAAAAGATGAAAACACTGTGCCGTTGGTTGGGCGCAGGCGAAGATACTGTGAAAGAATTAGTGTTTGAAGCGATGAAAACAGAAGGTGAAGCTTATCGACCAGCCCCATCCGCAATCCAGGTCGCATTCACAGATAAAGAACTGCCGGAGGGCGCAATGCCCTTGCTAGACTGGGTGAACTGTGAATATTACAAAGATCTCAGTCTTTTGCTAGAACCAGTGATTTCTTATGTTGTAACCCGCGGCTACGACCCCTACAACGGCGATTTTTACTGGTCACCTAGCCCAGGATACGAAAATCGTGTTATTTTGCCTTTTAGGTGGCAGGGGCGTATAGTTGGCAATACCGCTCGTAAAATCGTCGACGGAAAACCAAAGTATCTATCCGATCAACATCCGCATTTTGTATTCAACTTTGATCGTCAACTTGAAGAACAGAAGTATATATTTGTCTGTGAAGGTCCGTTTGATGCCTTGGCCGTGGGTGGAGTTGCATTACTCACTAACGAAATCGCTGAACAACAGAGTCGGATAATCAATAGCCTAGGAGCAGAAGTTATCGTAATCCCGGATCAAGACACAGCTGGATTGACGTTGTTTGATCGTGCAGCTGAATTGGATTGGAGCATAGCAATGCCTAACTGGGACGCAGACGTCAAAGATGTAGCAGATGCCGTACAACGATATAGTGCATTATTTGTGATCGTAGATGCGATTAAAACTGCACAGCGAGGCCAGATAAAGATAAAAATGGCTAAACAACAACAAGAACTGAAATTACAAAGGTTAGAATATGACAAAGAACATCATTAAATTTTTACTATGGCCTTGGCACAAGTTTCAAGAGCACAGACATTTTAAGAAAAAAATTGCTGAACTGAGAAAACGAGATCCGTTTATATACAAATGACTATCTTAGCTGTTGGTTGTAGTTTTTTGTGCCATAGATCAGAAGTTAGACCGCAATGTGTGGTTATGGCTGAATCTCTCAATGAGGATTTAGATAATCGTAGTATTCCGGGAAACGGAAATGCACATATATTACATAACACTATGACCGCGATACTTGAAAATCCCAACAAATATTCACTGGTATTGATTGGATGGTCTAATCCTGCTCGATGGGATTTTGTAACCGCTCCCCATAAATGGTTTGCCATAAAAATGGGGAACGTAATAGAAACAGCCACTGACAAAAGAATTAATTTTGAATTAACACTGTTTCGACATTGGGCTCCTCAAGTGCTTTTATTATCTTCTTGGTTAAGATCGAAAAATATACCTTTTCTAATGTGGAACAGTTTAGAATGTTGGTTAGAAGGCGATAGTATATTACACAAAGAAATATTATCCATACCTGAATTTTATAAACCAAAAATAAATCATATTGCTGATCTAAGAGAAAAAAAACAATGGATTTCCGAAGAGGATCATCATCCGAACCAACAGAGTCATGATCTTTGGTCTAAAGAATTATTAGACTTTTATAGGAATTTATACAAATGATAACCTGGGGAATAAGTGCTGCCAGCCATGATGCTGCTCTAGCTGTGTTCAAAGATGATATATTGATTTTTGCCAGTGAAAGCGAAAGATTCAGCGGAGTAAAAAATGATCCCGATCTAGATCAACAACTGGTTGATCATGCTCGCACATTTGGTGAACCTGATCTTGTGTGTTGGTATGAAAAGCCGTGGAAGAAAACCTTAAGACAACTGTCTGCTGGACAGGGATACGTATCGAATCAAGTCAGCAAATATCTGAAAAAATATCAAATCACCGCACCTATAAAAACCATCGATCATCATCGCAGTCATGCCAGCGCAGGATATTATACTAGCGGATTCGACAATGCCTGTGTGTTAGTTATAGATGCCATTGGCGAGTTCGAAACTTACTCGCAATGGCAGGGCAAGGGGTCAACACTGACTAAAATAAACAGCGTTAAATTTCCTAACAGTGTGGGACTCTGGTACAGTGCCATGACTCAGCGAATTGGTCTCAAACCCAACGAAGAAGAATACATTCTAATGGGAATGGCTGCACAGGGCGATCCAAATAGGCTGACTCGAGATATATTCAATGACTTTGTGTCTCTGCCCAATGATGATTATCAGGTGCCGTTTAGGATCAACGGAAATCTGCATAGAGGCTGCAGAGCGTGGAGGCCTGATCTAACCACACAGCAGGATCAATTTGATATCGCAGCGGCTACACAACAGGTGTACGAACTGATCTTTGAACGTATACTACAGAGTGCTGCAACTACAACTTCAAGTAGAAATCTAGTGCTGATGGGCGGATGTGCCCTAAACTGTGTGGCCAACAAACTTGCATATAGATATTTTGATCATGTATGGATCATGCCTGCACCCGGAGACAATGGCAGCAGCATAGGTGCTGTGCTGGCTCATCGACAGCAGCATATCACATGGCCTGGAGCAGCCTTGGGCTACGACATGGGGTACCACACAGATAATCGAACCATTGTGGAATATCTTATCAAGCACAAGATCTGTGGTCTAGCCCGAGGTCGCGCAGAATTTGGACCCAGAGCCTTAGGCAATCGAAGTCTCGTCGCTGATCCTAGAGGTCCACATATCAAAGAGCAGATTAACGGCATCAAACAGCGAGAACAGTTTAGACCCTTTGCGCCTGCTATCCTCGAAGAACTAGCGGATAAGTATTTTGAAATGCCTACCGCATCAACTCCTTACATGCAGTTCACTGCGAGATGCAAGGATCCGGATTATTTTCCTGCGATCACGCACACAGACGGTACCAGTCGTGTGCAGACAGTGAGCAAAACTGATAATCCAGAATTTAGAGAACTGTTAGAAATATGGTATGATCTCACAGGCTGTCCCATGCTGTTGAACACCAGTCTTAACATCAAAGGGCAACCTATGGTCAACGATCACACAGATGCGGAGGCGTGGGCAAAGACCTATGGTTTACATGTGTTCACATAGAGTGTATAATAAATTATGATAAAAGATTACGGATACGAAGTACAGAAATTATATCTCGAACTGATGCTGTCAGATGCAGAAGTGTTCGTGCGCTGCCAAGGTATATTTGACCATACCCTGTTTGATCGCAAACTGCAGGATGCTGCAGAGTTCATCAATGAATATGCCAAACAGTACACAGTGCTGCCAGAATATGACATGGTAAATGCATCATGCAGACTGGATCTCAAAAGACCAGACATAGTAAAAGATGGACATCTAGAATGGCTCATGGATGAGTTTGAATCATTCACCCGTCACAAAGCCATCGAACGTGCTATCATTTCGTCTGCGGATCTGTTGGAAAAACACAACTACGGTGAAGTGGAAACACTGATCAAAGCCGCGGTGCAGATAGGACTGGCCAGAGACATGGGCACAGACTATTTTGAAGATCCCCGAGGCAGGCTGATGGGTCTCAAAGACAAGAACGGACAGATCTCTACAGGTTGGCCCTGTATGGATCGTAAACTATTTGGTGGTATGAATCGCGGAGAGCTTAACATATTTGCGGGCGGTTCAGGTGCAGGTAAAAGTCTGTTCTTGGCCAACCTCGGAGTGAACTGGGCTCTGCAGGGGCTCAACGTGGTTTATCTAACTCTGGAACTTTCAGAAGCACTGGTCAGTATGCGGATCGATTCCATGATCACTGGAGTGCCCACTAGAGAAATCTTCCGCGATCTTGATGACGTGGAAATGAAGGTCAAGATGATCGGTAAGAAAGCGGGACAGTTACAGATCAAATACATGCCTAGTGGTAAAACAGTCAATGACATACGAGCCTATGTCAAGGAATACGAAATCAAATGCGGCAAACCCATCGACGTGTTGTTGATAGACTACATGGACTTATTGATGCCCATAGGCAAGAAGATCTCTGCAGAAAATCTCTTTGTCAAAGACAAATATGTATCTGAAGAAATACGTAACTTGGCCATGGAAAAACAGGTGCTGTGTGTTACAGCAGCACAGTTGAATCGTGGAGCGGTGGAAGAAGTAGAGTTTGATCACAGCCATATATCAGGAGGATTGAGCAAGATCCAGACCGCAGACAATGTATTTGGTATCTTTACATCTAGAGCCATGCGTGAGCGTGGTCGCTATCAACTGCAGTTAATGAAGACCAGGTCTAGTTCGGGTGTAGGTCAAAAGATTGATCTAGAGTTTAATCTTGACAGCCTAAAGATATCAGATCTGCCGGAAGATGAACAAGACACACAGAACAACGCCAGTCGTGGCAGCACCAGCATCATTGAACAGATAAAACGCAAGACAGATCTGCAGCGAACAGATCCTGTAACAGGTGAAATAGATCCTGCACAAGGACAGCCCGTAGCCAAGGTACGGGCTAATGTAGAAAGCACCAAACTGCGTGAGATTCTCAAAGGACTTAATTCCGATGAAGAATGAAAGAGTGGTGTTGGCAGAATGGTTAGGTGATACCACAGATGGCTACATAGACATCCCGTGGCCTCGAGTGCATGAGATCGCAGGCTATCACACTATCGCGTGGATCAATAATCAAAGCCCAAATGATGTACAGATGATCTTGGAAAAAGCTGAGGGTCATCTAGCAGGTATGCAGAGACTGTGTGCGGAATTCTACACGCCTGCACTGCGCTCAGAGTTTGCGCTGAGATTCGCTAAATAATGGATGCGAGCCAAAGAGTTTATAACTGAGCGAGAAATGCCCGAACGCAAGAGTCGGGCTATGTCCACTTCCTATCATTTTCCTACTATGCCTAGCAGTGATGCTTATCAGGCCTATAGATTTGGATTGGCCATGGCCGATCACAAAACCCACAGCAACTACGGTCCCTCTGCTCAACATGCTGTGATTGTGGCATATACTGAAGAAGAAGAAGAAATCATCAAAGGCGCTGAATCGGAGACGGGACACAAAGGTAAATTACTTGCTGATAGTGGTAGTCGCGAGCCTAAATCCACAGAAACACAGAGTCCTGTGGCCAAGCCTAAACGCAATCGCTACGGAGTTTGA
>Ga0208975_1000026_pt1 | contig 84269 bp, 81 predicted proteins | sample GreLakmeER78MSRF_FD_187700 | JGI IMG/M metagenome (GOLD analysis project Ga0208975, IMG submission 187700) | Freshwater lentic microbial communities from great Laurentian Lakes, MI, USA - Great Lakes metaG ER78MSRF (SPAdes) | ecosystem: Environmental > Aquatic > Freshwater > Lake | place: Great...
ATAAAAATTCAGGATGTATTGATGAGGCAAATGACAAATTTAAACTTTATTCTAAAAAATGTGATACTGAAAATAAAAAACAAACTATTAATGAAGCAAGACAAACTACTGAAAAAGCTTATAAAATAGCTGAAAAAGAATTTTTATTAGCTAAAAATGATCAGAGTAATATAAAAAAAGCTGATATAGCACTATTAGCTTTTGTAGAAGCCTTAAACAATTATATAGATATTTATAATGATGCTAATGATAATAATAATGATGCTGATGATGCTAATGATGATGCTGATGATGATGATGATGATGTAATTAATAATTATGTTAAAATTACTGAAGACTATAAAAGAATACTATCAGAATTAAAAAATACTGCTTCAGCAAGTCAAGCTGAAGCACGTATAGATGCTGAAAAACAACAAGCTGCTGTTAGAAATCCAATAATAAATAAAAAATCAGAGCCTAATGACAAACGCATAAATGCATTTAATACAAATGTACAATACCCACACTTAAATGTTGCTCCTTTAAAAATACCAAACAAAGGCAATACTTGTTATATTGCAGCCGCCATTCAACTAATATCATGCATACCTGATATTATGTATAATATCATCAGTGTTATAAATGAAGATGATTTTGCAAAATCTATAAAGAATGTATTGAATAGTTACATAAAACAATACAATCCAATCCAGCTACCAAATGAATGCAGATTTGAACTCCAAAATACCAACCAACAAGATGCAAGAGAACAACTTGAAAAAATATTATGGATAAATGATAAAAATCAATATATACTAAATCCATCCCTATATAAGTATAAAGATATAAACGTAATTTTTGAGGATACTGCAACACCAAAAATAATTAATCTCATTAATTTAAATAACTCAAAAAATAAACCTATGAATACACTTTTAGTCGAATACTTTGCACAAGCATCTTTTGTTGGTGATGCAAATCCTGAATATCAAAAATTTAAACAATCAAATAATGTGTTTGTAAAGTTTGCAAAATATTTTATAGTAGCAAAACAACTATATGATAGTAGTAATAAAAAAATAGACGTAGATAACCCTATTACAAGTCATCTTGAATTATATGGTCAAAAACTTGAGTTGCTTGCTGTTATTGTTCACGAAGGAACAACAATAAATGGAGGACATTATTATGCATATATAAAACGAAACAACCAGTGGTATTTATGTGATGATGAAATTGTCACAGCTATACCATATAAGTCGATGCAAGATGACATTGAAAAAAATGGATATGTGTATTTGTACAAGTTAGTTGAAGGTGAGATATTATACGGTGGCTCTAAACATTATAAACTAATTACCAAATGACATAAAGAATAATACCATGTATCATACTATATCATGAAGGTACTAGTTACCGGTAAAAATGGCATGCTTGGTACTTATTTAGAAGAATTAATTAAAGAAAATCATGAATGGATATTTATTGGTCGTAATGAATACGATCTTAATGACCCAAAACAAGTCGAAAATATGTTCCTTACTATAAAACCTGATATGGTCGTCCATTTTGCTGCTGTCGTAGGTGGTCTTTACCTTAATATGAACCACAAAACAAAAATGTTTCACGATAATGTTATCATTAATGAAAATGTTCTTCACTTCGCTAACAAATATGGTGTCACTAAAGGTATCTTTTGTTTATCCACTTGTGCATTTCCCGCTGAACCAACTATTTTCCCTATGACAGAAGATATGATCATGTCTAGTGACCCTCATAACAGTAATAACGCCTATGCATATGCTAAACGTATGTTGTATTTACAATGTCAAAACTATAATAAAGAATTTAATACAAAATATATTTGTATTTCTCCCTGTAACATCTATGGTAAATATGATAACTTTAACCTTCAAGATGCTCACGTTGTTCCTGCTCTAATACATAAACTATATCTTGCAAAACAAGAAAATCGAATTCATCAAGTTCCCACTGGACTAAATAGTGTCAGACAATTTATTTACGCTAATGATGCCGTTAAAATTGTTACAAAAATGATTGACGTATTTGATACACTTTCTTTTGATCACTATATTCTCGCTCATGAAGAAATGAAAATTGTTGATATCGTTAGAAAAATTGCAGTTTGTATCGGTGCTAAATATGAAATTATCGAGAAAGAAGAAGGTATTACTAAGAAAACATGTAGCAATGAACGTCTCCTTAATACATTTGATTCATTGACATTTGAAGATTTTGATTCAGAACTAAATAACACCATTCAATGGTTTATTAATAACTACGACTCCGTTCGCAAATAAATAATTAATTATTTTTATAACAATTAATTATTCCCTAATAATTTACTAATATTAAACTCGTTTCCTGTAACCTTTATAAAATCCTTTTTAACCTTATCATCATACGCCTTTAAAATTTGTAATTGTAACTCATTGAATTCATGTATACGATTATTTAACAAGTACGATTGATACTGTTTAATTACATATTTCATAAACATATCATGTATTGGTTCCATTGTCTTCATTATCTGTTTTCCACCTATCTCCGTCTCCCAACCATCTCTTTTTATCGCAAACTTGTCTCTCGATGGATCAAGACACCAAATTGGTATATCACCAACCTGTTTTTCATTCTTAAATATTGTAAGAAATATCGCTAATGTCGCTGCAGGAAAACCCATTTTAATATGTCTTTCAATTTCCTCATCTGATAATTGAAAGTTTAATGGTAACTCAAATCTTGGTGTCTCTCTATGATTTTGCTGCAAATAAGTTAATGCATCTATTACCTTTTCTTGAACCTTTGTCTGTTCTGCTATTATATCCGTCTTTCGATAACTATCTACTAAAGCTTGTTTTAATAAATTGTTTTTCTCTCTACTTAATGTTATAACCCTATTTTGATACTGTTGTAATAACATATTTACTTTTCCTAAATGATTTTGTATTGAATTTTCTGTATCATTAATATGTTTAATATGATCTTTACATACATGTATATGCGCATTTACCGTATATTTATTTGTAAAAATAGTATGACAATATGGACATTCATTATTATTCTTACTAGTTTTATATAATTTTGGATATTTATAAGATATCAATTGATGAGTCTGATCTACAAATGCATCATCTGTATTATAATCTATTATGTTTTCATCTATCTTTTCATTAACTAAAACTATCCTCTTTTCTTCATCTAATACCTTATTTGGTTGTTTCATCAATGATATATGACATGGTTTTAACTTTAATAAATGTGTTTGTAATCTCTGTGATGAACTAAATTTTCGCTCACAAAATCTACATATATACGCAATTCTTTCATTGTTTTCCATTATATAATACTGTAAATAATTATACTTTAAACTACTTTAAATATTTTCAACTAATTTTAACTAATTTCAGCTGAAAATGTTATTTATGTTTTATCTAATACAAAAAAATGTTAAGAAAAAGTTTAACAATTTTGATGAAAAAATGCAATTACTAAATTCTCTTAACAAAATAATGTTGTTGTGTGTGGGAATTTATATTGAAAATCCCCTTCAAAAAATACATGCCAAACTTGGATACTCGCACAAAAACCTAACGAGTGTCACACACCAACATAATGTCATCTATACGACCCTTGTTGTTTCTTAAATCATATACCTTGATCTTGTCACGCAAATGCTCAGGAAAACATCCACGTAATACCTCTACCCACTCCAATTCTGGTATATCTTCTATTACTAATATACCACCATCATTTAATAGTTTCCAATATTCTGTTGCTACAAATTTCATACTCTGTAAAGAATGATCACCATCGTCTATAATTATATCATATTTACTTAAGGAATTAAATATGTTCACATTATATGCATTCCCTATTAATACCTGAACTCGCTCATCTAATGATATAGTATACATTGCACTAACATCTAAACCTAATATTTTTGCATTTTCAAAATACTCACGCCATAATAATAATGAACCACCCCTAAATACACCAATTTCTAATACATTTTTTACCTGTTCACGTACATTATTAAAAACTTGTTCGTACACCTCTATATAACTATGTAATGTATCCTTATCTGTATCCTTATCTTTGACAATTTCCTTTAAACTTTTCATATATATGTTTATATGAAAGGTTTTTAATTCTAAGCTATTTTATACAAATGAACTTTCAACCCAAACTTAATTTTACATATCCACCCTTCCAAAAAGGACGTTTTTTTGAAGAATACTTTTTTGATTACTGGAATAAACAACAGTTTTCTCTTAAAGAAAAAATTACATATTTAGATGTGTTTTGGTGTAATCTCTTTCATACCACCGGAAAAACTCAAATTCCTGAACTAACATCACATGTTCAACAACAATGTTCTGATAACAAACTCGTTTTTACTATCTGTCAATGGGATGATAATATATGTATCCAAAATAAACCAAAAAATCTTATTGTTTATTCTATCGGTACTAGTTATGATGTTCCTTTACCACTCATTGTAGAAGATATTACCTCTCGTCTTGAATGTGTACCACGTATTCCTTTTATTCAAAAAAATATATTATGCAGTTTTGTCGGTACTAACACCCATTCTGTTAGAAATATAATATGTCAAACTCTTAATAACAACCCTGATTTTTCCCTTCATATGAAACAAAATTGGGAATTACAAGTTAATGAAAACTTGATGGATTTGTTTATCTCAATCACCCAAAAAAGTAAATTTGCCCTTGCACCACGTGGTTATGGAACTTCTAGTTTTAGATTCTTTGAAATTATTCAAATGGGTGTTATTCCAGTATATGTACATGACGGCGATAATGCTCTGCCTTTTAAAGATATTATCGATTATGATAAATGTTGTATTGTTATTCATATCAATGATATATCTAAATTACCATCCATTCTTCAAAATATATCTCATGAAACATATAAAAATATGCTACATGAACTTGAAAAAATAAGTGTGTGGTTTACTATGGAAGGCACTTGTGAATACATTAAACGTGATATAATACATAGACTACTTGCGTAGTACACATAAATACATACCATTCCACCAAGTTTCTTTATTAGTTGTATTACCATCCTCTTCTTCCGTTAACCGAATCTCCTTATCATATATAATTTTTAACCCTAACTCTCTAATTACTTCCCTAGTTGCCTCCCTTACACGCTTCCAATTCCAATCATCTACTATAAAAATAAACTCATCTTGCATACAATTTATGTAATGTGATAATGCTTTCTTATGTGCATCATAATCATGGTTTCCATCATACATGTATATATTAAACTTTGGTAATTGACTAACATCTACCTTAAAACAGTCCTTCTCTATAAATGTAGCTTGGTTATTACCTTTGTGTTTGTTAAAATTTACTAAAAACTCGTTCTTTGGAGCGGCAAATTCTGACCAATTATCAATACATACTACATTTGCACTATTATTTTTCATTGCAGCACATACACTTGAACCCTTATATGTACCAATTTCTAAATATACTGCTCCTGGCATCGATAAAAGATTGTTGTAAAAATGTCGTGTTTTTACTCCTGTCATCCCATCTAATGCTACAATTTCATTATCAATTTTAGAACGTCCCTTATCTGCCTCCTCATATGCCCACTCTAAATGATCATCTAATAAAAACCAATTAAAAGTGTTACTGAAATAATCCGACTCACGACTCGTCTGTGTATAATAACTTCCTGGATGTACTACATGATCATATGCCATATTCTTTATGAATCTAAGGTTAAAACCATGCTTTACCGCTATCCAGTTAATATAAACAGAACATAAACCATGACAATTATGTTGATGATACTCTGATATACACAAATATGGTACTAAACTTTTATGAAATACAAAGTTGCCTAGATTCATAAATAATGTTTTAGGTACTGTTTTATTCCATTCTCTCTTACCCACATACCATAAATCTGTTTCTTTCATAATAAAATTTGGTAAACCTTGACTAGGTGTATATACTGAACCTCTATTTATACCATCTTCACGCCATTCCTTCAATAATGGCTCGAAATACCGCTCATCCGCATAGTTATCTGAATCAATTAAACATATCCAATCTTTTGTTGCTAATGATGCCGCAAAAACCTTGTTCTTAAAAGATCCTACATTTTGACTTTGTCTATATAGCTTAACCTTTGGATGATTATCACCATACACCGATAATAACTTGGTATAATCATCTGTTGCATCATCAGCTATAATAATTTCACTTATATACGGACTCTTAATATACTTTTCTAAATTATCCCTCAAAAAACTATCATATCTGTCATGTGTCGGAATACATAATGATATTTCCATTTATATAACAAAAATAATCAATGAGCCTTTAAGTAATTTAACCAAAAAACACATTCATTAAATCAATATAAAAACATACTTTTTATATTGTAATAATGTTAATCCCAACAATTTTCCAAGACTATCCTGAATGTATACCTAAAAAAGGCATATTACATATAGGTGCACATACATGTGAAGAGGCACCACTATATCACTCTATTGGTATTAATGATAATCAAATATTATGGATCGAAGGAAATGCTGATATTATACCAACAAACCAAACCAATATTATTAATGCCGTTATTTCAAATGTTGATAATCAATATGTAGATTTTATAATTACTAATAATATGCAATCATCTTCTATCCTTGAACTAGGTACACATCTTACTGAACATCCACATGTTACTGAAGTATCAAGACGTAAAGTACAAACTATAACCTTAAACTCCCTTTATCAAAACTATAATATACCCCTTGATACGTTTGATTTTATCAATCTTGATATACAAGGTGCTGAACTAAAAGCACTTCAAGGTGCAACCCACATATTGCCATACATTAAGGCAATATATAGTGAGGTAAATGTTAAAGAACTATATGAAGGATGTGCATTTATGAATCAATTAGATGACTTTTTAATTAAATATAACTTTCATCGTATTGCAACTTGTATGACCAAGCATGGATGGGGTGATGCACTATATATTAAGTCTTAAATATAACATCTTTATTAAAATGATGATATAAGAAATGAGGAAGGTAAGCATTACGATGAAATAATTCATGTTTAATACTAGTCATATCAATTTCAATACCATTATTATATACTCTTTGGATAATCTGAATATCTAATTCAATATTACCTGTTAATTTAACACAACATCTAGGACCAAATAAATCATTTATTTTGGGAGCACCATAATACAATACTTTACAATTATATCCTATCGCATCCGTAAATTTCTCTGTAATATTATAATCCTCTGGACTGTTTTCAATCGCTATCGTATATTCATAACTTTCATATGGTTCTTCATTTATAAAATCTCCCTTAATTCGAATATCACTCCCATGTAATTTTGAACCACGTCCCCATATATCTATATTCATATCAGTCTTTAATATATTATCAACCAAATTATGACGATATGTGTGCGAATTAGTCATTGTCTTATTGGATAATACTATAGACATTTTATTCGTCTTTTTATACTCTTTGAATTCATGTGGACGCTGCCACTTATGCCATTGATATGTATAATGTGATATAAAAGGACTAGGTAAATTACCATTAGTTGCTATTAAATAACAACCAATTGTATTAATACAATATTCTTGAAATTGCTTGGAGCTTAATATATTCTTCTGAAAAATATATGGCTCAAATGACAATCCAAGAACTTTTTCTTTATTAATTTGTAAATATGGTGTTGCTGTGTTTAATATAAGAGCATGTGTATAATCATCTGTGTCAATAAACTTTATTAATCCATTAGATATATCACATACATTTGTATATGCATTCATAGCATCTGTACTAGAACAAAATGATGAAAATACTTTAAACTTCATCATAGAAATGATTCTATCAATTGGTAAAATAATAGAATTTTTATATCCTATATCCACTACAAACTGTGAATCATTGAACCATTTGTTCGGAAATATAACTGTTTTATTCTTATTCTTATTCATATAACTACCCCACCAACTGAATGATGAATTAGCACATATACCACCAATATCACAACTTGACATTACCATCATTGATTCAACCTCATCATCATTATCATAAAATATAAATTGTTCCCCTTTAAATAAATCTTGCTCCTTACACCATTTAATATCATCACTAAATACTAAAAATTGCACATTGTTATGTATCATCATAATATAATTAATTGCATTTATATAGTACTTACTAAAATCAATAAAATGTAATGAAATATTCACATAATCTCCACGTCTAATGTGTATAAAACATGTATTTTTTAATATAGGTTTATTTGGTAAAAATAACTGTTGTATGAACTCCTCTTTACAAAAATTAAAATATTTTTCATTCTGAAAATAACCATGTAACATATTCACTAAACCATTCATTTTGGGAATTTCTATATATGATAATGCATACTTATCTGGCTCATTGAATATATCGGTTATATTATTATACACTTTATCAAACCTTCGAAAAACTGTGTTTTCATAATGTTCTGTAGTAGGAGTTCGATAGGATATACTTGGAATATGAATAACAGACTTTAAATTATGTTTCTTCGCATAACCATAACATGATGCCATGATAAATAACTGATTACCTAATCCACCCATCAACTTACCAGTAACAACACAATCATTGTTCATTTTATTATAATTAATTATTACTATTAATTTAAGTGATTTAAATAATACTTTATATTTATTGGTATATAATGCATCCTAAAATTGATGTTGTTTATTATATTAATCTTGAAAGACGAGAAGATAGAAATGCCTTTATGCAGAAACAATTAGAAGAATATGAAATAAATAATTATGTTAGAATTAATGCTATTAATATGCCCCAAAAAGGATATTTAGGCTGTAGTCTGTCACATGTAAAAACATTAGAAACTTTCTTAAAATCACAACATGATACATGTATCATATTAGAAGATGATTTTGAATTTACTTTTGCAAAAGATATTTGTAAAAGTATGTTTTTAAGGTTTTTTGATGATAATATTGAATGGGATTGTATTATGTTATCTAGTAACACCAAACAAGCAACATATTATAATAATTATTTAGATAAATGTATCCAAGCATTTACTACAGCCGGCTACATGATTAATAGAAACTTTGCTCAAATACTATTACAAAATATTAAGGAAGGAGTCGAAAAATTAATCAGAAATGATGTACAACATATGTACGCAATAGATGTTTACTGGATGTCACTACAACCAAAATATAATTGGTATATATTCAGACCAAAATTAGGTAAACAACAAGCAGGTTATTCTGATATAGAAGGACGTTATGTAGATTATAGATGTTGAACAAACTTAAAGATTATATTAAATAATAATTATATAATGGAAGCATATATTTTATGTATTATGGTAAGATGTGGTGAAATAGGAATAAAAGCATTAGAAACCTTTCATCAACATCATCCACATTTAAAAATAAATATTTATTGCAGTGAAGAAGATCTACAATATATCCCAAAACATGATAACCAAATTATACATGTTATAGATAATAACACCGATATATATAATGCTTTTAACTCTGGACATTTAGGTACAGCAATGGTATACGCAAAAGCTATACTTGAATCAACAAAACCATTGATTATACATTTTGATTCAGATGTTTATTTTAAAACAAATATAATTGATGATATAATTGATAAATTACAAAATTATGATTTGGTAGGTCCAATAAGAAACTATAAATATAATCCAAATAATAGAAATGATGTAAGACATTTACCAGATATAACACAAACATATTGTTTTGGTTTTAATCGTAATAAAATTACCATTACAAATTTTAATATTTTAACAAAAATGTGTCAGGGAAACCCTATTGGATTAAATCATTCAGTAATAGATTTTTTTGATCCAGTTGCTTTTCATATTCTAAATAATGGTGGTAAGGTATATAATTATGATAACAATATTATGGGTGGATGTAATTACTACGGAAAAAGAGAAAACAAATATACAATTACTAATAAAATATTTGATGTTGGTGATGCTATTATTCATTTTGCAGGTATAGGTTCCGGACAAAATTTTATTAAAATGTCACAACAAAATATACCAATAAATGTACCAGATAGTTATGTTAATTGGTGTGTTAAAAGATATGATATTTATTCTAAACTTTTTTTTAATCGTCCTATTTTTCAGATTAATGATGAAGATTATCTCATTCCAGAAATAAGAAAAATAATTTAAATAAATGATTCATTCTATATTCATATAGAATGAACAATTTTGATATAATATATTATATCAATCTTGATGAAAGACCTGATAGAAAAGATCATTTTTTACAACAATGTCAATTATTTAATATAAATCCTGATAAAATCAAACGTATATCAGCCATAAAACATCAAATACCATACCTAGGTTGCTCACTTAGTCACCTAAAATGTTTACAAGATTTTGAATTAAATGAATACAAAAATTGTGTTATCTTTGAAGATGATTTTGTCTTCAAAGAAAATAAAGAACTAACCAATTTCATATTAAATAAGTTTTTTGATAGTCATATTCAATGGGATGTAGTGATGTTATCCGCTTATGATCTACAAGTAAAAACATCTACTATTCCCTATCTATATAAAGCTATAGATGTACAAACTGCTTCTGGTTATGCTATTAATCGACATTTTTTACCTATTATAAAAAATAATTTTGATGAAGGTTTACGACTATTAACAGAACATGATCAAGGAATTTATTGTGTGGATCAATATTGGAAACGTTTACAACCACTATATAATTGGTACGTATTTTCACCAAAACTAGGATACCAAAAAGATGATTTTAGTAATATTGAAAATAGAATGGTTAGTTACCGCGATAAATATGATACTAGATTACCTTATAATTATAAATTTATTATGGGAGTACTGACATGTCAAAATAATTTACATATGGCATATAAACAGTATCAAAATAATCTTATTAATATACATGAGTATCCTATAATATATACAAAATTCATGGGAAATCCTAATTTGGAAACACCATGGTCATATAATGAAAAAGAAAACCTTTTAATTATCCGTTGTGAAGATGATTATCTCAATCTCCCTAATAAAGTATATTTGTTTTTAAAAATAAGCAAACAGTTATTTCCCAATATGTTGGGAGTATTTAAGACTGATGAAGATATTGATATAAATCTACCCAATTTATATAAAATGTTAGAAGATAATAAACAAATTCCATACTATGGAAAGTTTGTAAATGGTAGTAAATATTATTCAAATTATTTATCATCTAAAACATATGTAACTGATGTCTATCCAGAATTTAAAAAATATAATGTAAAAGTAGAATTTGGTGCATATTGTTCAGGTGGTGGATACTTCATAAATCAAAATTGTATTAAAATTATATTAGAGAATGAACAATACTTCAAACCCTTTCCAAAAGATAATTATAATGATTATTTAGTAAGAATTACAGAATATATAATAGCTAATAATGTTATGGAAAATATTCATTTCAATAATCTAAATGTATTTGAAGATAAAACTATCGGAGTTGTATTAAATAAATATAATATTATTCCAATAGATAAAATACATGAACTAATAAAAGCAGTTCATTGGGATGGAATATAACAATCAGTTATAACCATTTCTGAAACTAAATCATCAAAACTATATTGACAATTCCATCCTAATTTAGTTTTTACCTTATTAGCATTACCTAATAAAGTATCAACCTCTGCTGGTCTATAATATCTACTATTAATAAATATAAATTCTTTACCGGTCAAACTATCATATCCAACCTCATCAATACCACTTCCTCGCCACTTAATATCAAAACCTTTTAATTTAAATGCTTTTTCTATAAACTCTCTAACACTATGTTGTTCACCAGTAGCTAAAACATAATCATCTGGTTCTAACTCTTGTAACATTAACCACATACCCCTAATATAATCTTTTGCATGCCCCCAATCACGCATGGCATCTAAATTACCCATTTCTAATCTAGTTTCCTCACCTCTTAAAATTTTACCTAAACCAATAGTTATTTTTCGGGTAACAAAATTATGACCACGTCTTGGTGATTCATGATTAAATAAAATACCATTACAACAAAACATATTATAACTTTCTCTGTAATTTTTCATTATCCAATATGAAAATAATTTAGCAACTCCATATGGACTTCTTGGATAAAATGGTGTAGTTTCATCTTGTGGTACATTCATAACCTTTCCATACATTTCTGATGATGAAGCTTGATATATTTTTGCTATCTTTTCTAAACCACATATCCGTATTGCATCAAGTAATCGTAATGTTCCTAAGCCATCTACATCACATGTATATTCTGGTAACTCAAAACTAATCTTAACATGTGATTGTGCAGCCAAGTTATATACTTCTAATTTAGACCATGATTTACTCTTAATTTCATTTAATATAGTAACAATTGACATCATATCATTTAAATCACCATATCTCAAAACCAATTTTGGAAAAATATGATCGATTCTTTGAGTATTAGGTTGAGATGATCTTCTTATAGTACCCCATACATTATACCCTTTATCTAATAAAAATTCAGCTAAATAAGAACCATCTTGACCAGTAATACCTGTTATTAATGCTAAAGGTTTATCTATACTTGGTACTGACATATTACATGAATTATTATCCATATTTTCATATCACTATATAAACAGTAATCTTTATATGTAAATATATATAATGATTTATCATGTTACTCATCAATTAGGAGGTGGAACACAAAAACATATTGATGATTTAATAAAATTATATCCTAATGAAACCCATAAAATACTTAATACAACACCATTTACAATAAATAATGTAGATAAAATAAAATTAGTCCATATACATTCAACTATGTTTGGATATCATATTGGTTGGGATGTTTTAAGATTAATTGATCATTTAAATCAAAAACATATACCAGTATATTTGACTATTCATGACTATCAATGGCTTTTTACTATAAATCCAGCACCAACAACTGAGGACTTTGAAACAATTCAACCTAAGGAGGAAGACCTTAAAAATTGTACAGAATTATTACATAAAGTTAACAAGATATTGATACCATCTCCAAGACTATATGATAATTATAAAAGATATGTTAAAAATATGCCTGATAATAAAATATTTGTAGTACCACATTGTGATATTCCTATTCGTTATAAACAATTAAAAATACCTACTATAACAGAAAGTATAAATATTGCATTTATTGGAACACCAATAATTTATAAAGGTATTAAACATTTTTTTCAATTAAGTAATATTTTAGAACAATATTATGATATACCCATAAAATATTATTTATTTGGTGGTACAACTGTAATTGATAAAGATAATATAATTGAAAAAGGACCTTATCAAGATGTAACCCTAATTGAACAATTGCATAGTAATAATATACATATTGTTTTATCCATTTCGACAGCCGAAGAAACATATTGCTATAGTCTTAGTCAATTAATTAATTCTGGTCTACCTATCGTATACTTTAATCGGGGAGCTTTAACGACACGTTTATCTACATCTCATCAATCTTCTAGATTTTTTCCAGTAAATAGTAGTAATATGTTAGAATTACAACAACAAGTTATCGAAGCGATAAAATATGTTAATACAAAACCATCAGATAACTATATTGAACAATCAAATCAAGTAATACTAAATGATTTCTATAAAAACAATTATCTTCCAAATGAATAATGATAACTTTAAAAAAAGATGACCTGAATAACTTAGATATAGAATGTATTTGGATAGAAAAAATGGATAAGGAAGGATTTGGTGGTAGACCAAGTACTGATTATGTATGTCGATTACCAAATTCTAACGTTTATGTAACAGCAAAAAGTATAAAAAGAATAAAATCAATTAATTTAAAAAATGAAGAGACAATAAAGGGGTATAAGATAGATAGATATAGGATAGGAAATGTGAATGGATATATAGGAGAGACGATGTTACATGGACAATATCCTGGACAAAACGTATACATATTAGGACAAAAACAAATAGACAAAGATGAATATAAACTATAGAAAAACTATAAATAGTCTATGATAATAGTATTTTATTAGTAAAAAACTGTTAACATACAAAATTTTATCTAGGATATAGAATATATATAAAAATGCAACTCGACCTTCCCGTAATTGCCCTTCTTCTCGTTATCGTCGGTGCCCTAAACTGGGGCACAGTCGCCCTACTAAACATTGACCTTGTCAAGTACGTACCCAACGCCAATGTCGAGAAGGTTATTAAACTAGTAATTGGTGCCGCCGCCGTCTACATCCTGTTCGCCAAAATGAACAACCGCGTTTCTATCATTGCTTAAACATTTATTAAAAAAATATTTAATTGTATATAAATAAACAATTAAATAAACAATTAGATAATTAAACTATTAAATCATCAATTTGTTCCAACTCATTGATAACTTTTAGATCATCTTTAATATCAATTCTAGTGTTAGCATATAGGATTTTCATCCATTTAGGATTATTCATAATATTAGTAAAATTGATCATATTATCATCAACAAAATATAATTGATGATCTTTAAAGATATCCTCAATATCCTGATAAACTTCTAAAGTAGGTTTTAGTTTATTCATTTCTAATATATTATTTTCTGATATATTGATATTCATTTTGCGTAATAGTGGGACAGTCCAAACATTTGGTGCATTAGAAAAGAGATATGTGTTAATATTATGATAGCGTAAGTTATTGATCAATTCATTAATACTTTTGGAGTTATCTAAATCGTTATCTATATTATTAAAATCTAAATTGGAAAAACAATAGTTATTATAGTCAGTAATATTAGCATCATAACCAATTTTTTGAAGACCAACGACGGAATGACCATGAGTTTTGTAAAGATTTTGATGAAAGTTTTCCACAAAAACCTTATTGTGGCTTTTGATAAAACGATTACAATAGCGAGTAGAACGATCTGCTATTATTTTATGAGCAGATTTATTCGAATAGAGAACTCCATCAAAATCAAGTAATAACACACGAGAGTTCATTTTCTTTTAATGCTTTATAAATACTAAATCTTTAAACATTCTAAATATCAATAATTTATTATATTTAAAGGACTACATCATTCATTTAAATAAGAAGATTCTGATTTTTTTATCTTAATAAGAGTAAAAATGTTAGAGGATATATTTCCACCAGAATGTAAATTTTTTTGTTATATTATTAGATCGGATAATAGAACATATAATGGATATACTGTTAATTTAGAAAGAAGATTGAGACAACATAATGGGGAATTAAAGGGAGGAGCACGTAGTACACAGGGTAGAACATGGGAGTATTTAGCAATAGTTAGTGATCCAAATTGGACAAAACAGGAGGCAATGAAATGTGAATGGTGGATAAGGTATCCAACACGTAAAAAACCAAGACCAAAGGAATATTGTGGTATTGAGGGAAGATTACGTGGTTTAGACTTGGTTAAAAATGATAATATGATAATGTGGGTTAAAAAGGATGATATTTGATATTGTCTATGTTTGTGTATATATTGTGATTAAATGTAATATTATTAAGTTTAAAGTGAATTTTTTTTTTGAAAGATATGACAATGGATAATTCTGAAAATGAAATTAATATAGTAGTGACGGAAGAGGAGGAAAATAATTATTATGATAAATATAAAAGTCATCAACGTCAGATAGAATCTAGAGATAATTTATCAGTTGATTGGAAAAAACGTGCTATCATTGAATTTTATTTACAGTTAAAATCGGTATATGTATACAGAACTCTTCATAACGCTTTAACGATACCAATTATATTGATGAGTACTGTAGCTGGTGCAGCTATCTTTTCATCTAATAATACAATATTGCAATATATAGCAGCATCATTAAGTATAGGAAGTGCATTATTAACTGGATTACTAAGACAGCTTCAACCAGGTGAAAAAGCAGCGGATCATTTAACAGCAGTTAGAAAATGGAGTCGGATAATAAATAAATTTCAGCTTCAAGATATAAAACCAAGTCATGAAAAAGACCAGTTTTTATCAATGATAGAAACTGAAATAGATTCGATATTTTCGAGTCAACCGGTACCAAGTCAGAGGGCAGTTGAATCTATGCGAAAAAAATATGGTTCTGATACGATGGATAAAATATGGTTTGGTGATGACATCCAAATAGATTTAATGAATGCAAGACTAAAACAAAAACAACAAGAAAATAATTTTTATAGTAAATTAAAACATTTAATAAGTCTATCGAGGAACCAAATGAAATAATATATTTATACCACCAAATCAGTAGGTCATTTATCATATATAATAATCCAAATTGGACAAAACAGGAGGCAATGAAATGTGAATGGTGGATAAGGTATCCAACACGTAAAAAACCAAGACCAAAGGAATATTGTGGTATTGAAGGACGATTACGTGGTTTAGAACTAGTTAAAAATGATAATATGATAATGTGGGTTAAAAAGGATGATATTTGACTATTAAACCATTAAAGTTCTGCATTAAAATCAATATATGCTGTTCCTATTGATATATTTTGTACTCTGAATGCATATTGTATCCAAGCAGTAAATGATGCAGCTGATGATAATAATACATTAATTGCCCCTACTGATAGTGAACCAAATGTAATATTATTTGATGTTATTGTTCCTGATAATGTTATACCATTTAAAAAGAAGTGTGAAACGTTAGATACTGTGGAATATACTGCAACTGAACGCATATTTACTGATAGTGGTATATAAACTTGAAGATTTGAGCTTGTTGAAGCTGTAGTTTCATTTAGTCCATATCCAAAATATTCGTAATTAGATTGATTAGTTTTTCTAACAAAATATCTCTGACACGATTGTAACTCTACTACATAAGGTCTAAACTCAAATGGTGTCATTAGATTACCACGTTCTAATTGAACAGCTGTGATCAATATATTGTTGCCATTGATACCCATATAATTAGTACTTATATCATTTAATATTTGAACTCCTGTACTAGTAAAATCAGTTACAGAGTTCCAAGTATTAGGTGTTGCTGTATATACAGAATTTGCTCCCAAGCATAAACTAAAAAGTAAGCCTGTATTATTATCAACATACCAATATCCAACTGATTCTGATGGAATGGTAAATACTATTTTTTTCCACGTACCAGCTGCTATTGAAGGAGTACTATATATGTAACTTTTTGCTAATAAATAATCAATAACTGTTGTACTATATGCATTATTGATATATAATTGATATATTTGTGTAGCTGTCAATGGACGATTATAAATACGAAAATCGTCTATGTAACCATGATAGGACTGGCCTCCTAAAGTACCTCCTCCGCCTATTTGTAAACAGTTTATAGTATCACCTTGAGTATAATTGACCAAATTAAATGTATTAGATAGTGGTATTGTTACATTTGTACTAAATTGACTTGATCCAACTAGTACACCATTTAAATACAACAACAAATACCCACCTGATACAAAAGTAACTGCACAATGATACCATGTTCCAGCTACTAAAGTGGTACTTATACTAGCAGTAAAATAATTACTACCTGTACTATAACCAGTTACAAATAAATTGATAAATAGAGTAGTGTTATTAACAATACGTAAATTCCATGCATCATTAGCAGAATTTGTAGTCGAACCAAAATGGCATAAGAATTGTGTGCCACTTGATGCACTTAATGTACTGGGATTAAACCAAAATGCAACTGTTTGAGGTTGCATGTTAGCGGGTATTGTGTATGAAAGATACTGTGTTGGTGCAATATTAGGTGTTTGATTAAAATATACTGAATAGCTACCTACCTTATAAACGCTATTGCTAAAACTTACGTTGCCATACCTAACTGGTTGTGATAATGTAATATTGATAGCATCTGTATAAGAGTTTTCGAATGGTATGTACGCTACTAAATTACTATTATTGACACTAAATGAAAATGTTTGAGGGTAACTAGTGTTGTTCTTTAACCAACAACTTACAGTCATTGGTTGAGATGCACTTGTACCTAATCCTAAATCATATATGTTATACCCTTCAATTGGCTGTTGAAAAAGTACATATTGATTAGGAGTGTATGACATATATAATTCACATATTTGTGATGCAGATAATATACTATTATAGATACGGAAGTCATCAATGTAACCTGCAAATGGATATAAATTAGTTAAATCTCTACTATAACCCAATATATAACCAGAAGAATAATATGTTGCAGTTAATGTATTACCTATTTTATTTCCATTTGCATATAATATAAGACTTGTATTATTATAAGTTAATGTAACATGGTACCAAATAAAAGGAAATATTGCTATTCCAGATCCTGTGTTAGCTGTATTATTAAAAGCTGCATACAAAGTATTACTTTGGATGTAAATACTAATACTATTTGTTACATTAGTAGTTTGATTATTGGTACTAAATATGGTATCTCCTGTAGTTTTTAATCTTGTAGCGCAAAACCAAAATGCAACCGTAAATGTTGTAGGACAATTATAACTACTTGTTATATAATTAGTTGCTTGAGTGTTATTGATTACATCTGTTTCATTTGGTAAATAAACAGCCTGTGAACTCACATAACCAGTAACATAGGAAACACTCCCAATAGTTGTTAATGTATTGCCATTTCCAGTTGCATCTGTCAAGTTTTCATCGAACGGAAAGTACATAACTGGATTAGACACAGGACGGAATATTGGTGTATAGTTTGTATTGCTTGATTGATACAATAAATATACTTCTTGGGGAGATAAATTACGATTATAAAAACGAAGATCATCTAAATAACCATAAAAACCTCTTAAAATACCATCACCCATTCGACTAATGGCTAAAGTACCGGCATAAGCTGTTGGAAAGTTACCAGTACCTGTTTGCGTTGCTATAGCTATACCATTGACGTACATGGTTGCTACCCAAGCTGAACTCATAGTAATACATATATGAGACCATACACCAACTGTTAAAGCACCTGAAGATAAAGCACTAATCGACCACAAACTTGGTAACGCAGCATACAAATTTATAACAGTGCCTGTCGTAATATCTAAATTCATATTAAGATTAGAACCCGTAAATGTGCCATTACTAAAAGACATAATCGTATTGCCTTGTGGTTGTGTATTGGGATTAATCCAAAAACTGAAGGTTAATGGTACTTGGGGAGTGGGATTTGTAGTTATGATATAATTAGTTGGTGAAGCAGCTGTCGAGTTATTAAAAAAAGCTGCATTTCCTATTTTTCCACTACTATATGTTATAGTTCCTGTAACTGTAGGAGCCAAGTTACGGAATATATCATTGGTTGTATTATCAAAAGGATAGTATGATACTAAGCCATTATATGTGTTTAACATAGTTGTTAATGAAACTGCATGTGACATACCACCACCTATAGCAACAACATCATTATCACTTAAAACCATTTGTTGTTGTGCTACATTAATGTATGAATTATTAGCATTTTTCCATCTATCCAAACCGTATCCCGTATTATTTGTTAACAAGCCGGTATTACTACTTAATAAACCTCCATTTCTTTGATCAACTCTCATATTTCCATTTATAATTCTGTTGCGGTACATTGCCATATTACTGGCACTTAAATTTCCACTAAGCAATATATTTCCTACTACATCCATTTTTTGACTTGGTGTACTACTACCAACACCCACATTACCATTTGATATGATTATATTACCACTTACATCTAATGTAGCACTTGGAGTACTACTACCAATACCTATATTGCCAGTATTATAATAAATATTATTACTAGATTTTGTCCATTGTGAACCTATATAAGGGGAGTTATTCTTAAACAAATTACCAGTAAAATTTATGTCACCTATTACATCTAGTTTTTTTGATGGTACTATTGAACCTATACCTACATTTCCAGTATCATAATAAATATTATTACTGGATGTTGTCCATTGAGATCCTATATATGGTGAACTATTTTGAAATAAATTACCAGTAAAATTAATATTTCCACTTATATCCAATTCTTTACTTGGGACTGATGAACCAATACCTAATTTATTTGTAAAATTCTTAATACCACCTATATTTTGATTACCAATAGTATATACACCATTAGTCACTGTACTAGCATTATTAGCATTAATAGCATAATTAGCATTACCAGATAAATCACCTATAAAAATATTAGCTCTTATATTTCCTAAATTATTTGATGTATCTTTGACATATATAAAGTCATTTGTAGCATTATCAAAACCAAAGAAACCTTTTTTTGCTTCATTAGTAAAATATGTAAATTCAACACCTTTATTATATCCATCATTTTGTAATATTTCATTAGTATTTAAAGTACCTAATGTAATAATAGGATCATCTATAACTAATGATGTTGTATTAATAGTTGTAGTACTACCTTTAACAATTAAATCACCACTAATATCTATATTTCCATCTATTATAAGATTATTAAATTTACCATCTAATGTATCACCTTCATCATTTGTTATTTTTATACCTCCATTAATATCTTTTTGAATACGTGTACCACCTAAATCAATAGTATTACCACTAAGATATATATCTTTCCACCGAAAATCAGAAGAACCTAAATCATAAATTTCATTTAAATTAGGGATAATATTACCATTAATATTAAGAGTTCCATTTATTTTAGTGTTCCCATTAATATCCAAAGTGGAAAAAGGTGTTGTATTAATACCAACTTTATTATCCTTAAAATGGAACATTATTACTAATATATTATATTATTAATAATGTTAATTCATCATTAGAAAATACTAAAATTAAGCATATTTAATTAATTTTACACGAGTATATACTTCTACAGCAGGTGTTTGATTAAAATCCATATTAGTAATATATTACTAATATTCCTGGTGCACCATTAGCACCATTTTGAACCGCAGACGAACCTGCAGGTACACCACCACCACCTGATCCTGGTACTTTACCAGTTCGAGGACCACCTGTTGCATCTACTGCTGCATTAGTAGTACTTCCACCTGCACCACCAGTACCATATACAGTCCCACCTCCTGTTCCTCCCATACCAAAAGATGCACTGGTAACAGCTGTAGCACCACCTGTACCATCCCCCCCACTTAAAAGCATAGCTACTGTTGCAACTGAAGAAGGTAATGTAAAAGTTGCTACACTTCCACCAAATCCACCTTGCCCTTGAATTGTTACTGCTGCACCATTACTTGATATACCACCTGTTCCACCCGTTGCTGTTATCATTCCAGCAATACCAGTTATAGTTAGTGATGAGTTACTACCATTACCACCATTACCTGTTCCTCCAGTACCACCAACTCCAATAGTTATATTAAATACATTTCCTGGAGTAACATTAAGAATAGCTTTACAGAATGCACCTGCACCACCTCCACCACCCGCACCACCATTATTTAAAACACGTCCAGCTCCTGCACCACCACCACCAACAAGTTCAATGATACATCTATATATATTTGCTGGTACTGTCCATGTTGTTAATCCAGTTGTAGTTATTACAAACATATTCATACCAGGTGAACTACCGCTTATATATATATTACCATTTACTTGTAATTGTCCTTGAGGATTATTGGTACCAATACCAACATTTCCATTTATTAAAGTATTACCCCTAACTAGCAAGCCACCAGATACATCCAATGTATTGAGCGGAATAGAAGTACCAATACCTACATTACCATCTACCGCCAAACGGGAACCTGGAATAGCATAACCTACACCTACATTTCCACTCATATAAAATAGATTATTGGAAGTATCTTTTTCCCAATAATCAGCATCTCTTTTCCAGGTACTAGGTGGATTGGCATAGTAATTAGTCCTAGCTTTGATAAATAACTGTGGTTCACTCATATTGTTAAGATATAAATAGATAATAATAAGAATTATATAGGCGAATTTACCTAAAGTTCACTCTATTCTAGTGGGCTTAAACGCAATTGTTATAATTCCGCAGTTAAACCCAAGCTTACATTTGCCTGTGTATTTGCAGTCCAATTATTTGCAGTATTCCAAATAACAACGGAATCTGTAGTTGATCTACCAGCAGCTTGTACGTATAAAGCAACTGTACCAAGACTACCCCCACTAGTTAAAAATGTAGCACCGTCATCAAGATTTGGAAAAGCACGCATTGTAGTCTTAAGTGATAAAATCCCATTATATAAAAAGTTTGTATTAAATGTTAATCCTAACCAATATGATATGAACTTTTGATAATATCTTTGACATAACTGTAATTCTATTCCTAAAGGTCTAATATCAAATGTCGTCATTATACTACCCCTTTCTAATTGCCAACCTGTTACATAAACGGAATTATTAACACTTGATAGTAAATTATTAGATGAAGAGCCATATAATTGCACACTATTACCCATATACTCCGGTGTGTTGTTCCAAACAGTAACAGCATTTCCAGATGTACTAGCAACATTGGTTGTATTATATAATGCACTACTACCCAAACATAGAGAAAGAGTTAAGCCAGCATCCGTATTAGTCATCCAATTACCACTAGTATCTCCAGGAATTATCACTGATACTTTTTGCCATGAATTAGCTGGTATAGATGGAGTATTATAGACAACACTTCTTGGTATTAAATAAGTTGATGATGTAGTTGAATTTGCATTGTTGGTATATAATTGTCTAACTTGTTCGGCAGATAAAGCACAGTTATAGATGCGGACGTCATCAATATAACCTTTAAATGCATATATACCGGTACCGGTTTGTCCACCAATGCGAAATTGACTAATTTGAGCATTTGTACTATAATAGTTAGTCAAAACACCATTTATTGGAACAGTGGAACTTGCCAATAGGTTTCCATTGATATACAATAGCAACGTTCCATTTGCAATGCCATAACAAATATGATACCAATTAGAAGCAGAAATAACTGTTGTTATAGGCGTTTGATAAAGTGTTCCATTTACGCTTGCTTCTATATATACATTGCCAGATGGATTGATGACAAGTTCTATATTAAATTCTGTATTTGAAACAGTGGAAAATGGAGCAGCGCTTAACGAAGTTACAACAATAAAACCTGAACCAACTACTGTACTGGCATTGATCCATTGTGACACCATTAGTGGTATCTGAAGTGTCATAGGAACATTGTAATCAATAAAGGTAATGGGGGTAGTATATACCGTGTTGGCTGTTAAATTAAATGCTGTCGTTCCAATTTTGTAAGTAGTATTCGTAAAAGTACCACTTCCAACTAAAGTCGCATTCGTCAAGAAGTTCAACTTGTCTGCATAACTCCCCCCTTCAAAATCTATCCATGCTAACATACTTGTGTTATTAGCTGCTATAGAGAACTGTTGTGAGTTAGAAGAATTATTCTTAATCCACATACTAGCGGAAATAGGTTGAGCATTCGAAGTTCCCCATCCTAGATCACTCATGTTGTTTCCCTCGATCGTCTGTTGAAAAAGACTGTAACTAGCATACTGCGAAGACGCATATAATCCTGCTACTTCAGCAGATGATAAAACACGGTTGTAAATACGCACATCATCAATAAGACCTTTAAATGGAAATGATGTAGAATATACTGCATTACCAATACGTATACGATCAATAGTAGATAAACTTATAGAAGATGTAATTGCAGAAACAGTTAATATACCATTTATATAACCACATACATACGAGTTTGATTGAATTGTTAAACATATATGATACCATGTTCCAGGAATTATAGCAGAACTTGTTAAATATAATGTAGTTACACCTTCATAATAAAGATATCCATTAGAATTTTGAATAGCTATTTGAAAAAGTGCTGCTGATGAAGTACCAATTGATATTGGTACTTGATAGTTTCCAGTTGCTTGACTTGCATTAAACCATAAAGAAACTGTAATAGGATAACTTAAGGAAACACTAGTATATAACAATCCAGTATTAAATGTAGAAGTTGCAGCAACAATATTTGCTGTTAAATCTAATGCACTAGTACCAACCTTACAAACTGGTGTGTATACTGCTGTTCCTGTTACTGTCGGGGCAGATAATGTTCCCTGTGCATCTGCTGTGGTATTATCAAATGTTAAACAAGTAGTTAATCCAGAAATAACCGTTGTTGCAGGTGTAGCTGGAATACCAACACTAGTTGCTAATGCTGCTATTTCTGTTGCACTTAATACACGGTTATATATACGTAAATCATCAATAATACCTGCAAATGCACGTGTATCCGTCGTATAACCATTTCCAAGCATAAAACCATTTTGTGCTAAAGTCCCAGTTGCGGTACCATTGGATACACCATTGACATAAAGAGTCAATGTACCATTCAAATGTGTTACTGAAATATGATACCATCTATTACTAGATAATGCAATTGAACCTACATCATTTCCAAAGAAAAAACCACAACGAATATAGCCAACATACTGTCCAATCCATAATGCATTTGTTAATGCAGATGAACCCGTTGTTGTTAGAATCATTGCATTTTGCCCTCCTCCTGTTAAAAAACTAGTAAAATTTGTCCATAAACTTACTGTAAATGAAGGTGTAAAAACATATGACGTATATCTTATATAATGTGATGCAGTTGTTCCAGCTGTATTCGCCAAATACATAGCATTGGAACCAATAACGGATGCAGTTACATATTGAGGTGTACCAGTTATTGTTGGTGTACTATTATTAATAATATCATTTGCATTTCCTTCAAATGGTGAATAGAAAGACAAACCATCTTTTGGTACAAGTCCAATTTCTACCGCATTAGTAAATCCACCCCCAACTGCAACTTTATCACTATCATTTAATATAACCTGTTTAGCAGTCAAGGCACCTACATTTGGAGATACAATACTGAATCTATCTATAGTATAAAATGATGAAGGTTGGATATTGTATGTCAAATAAGAACCAGTCAGACCACCAATACCATTACCTGTATTTCTTTGATCTATCCTCATATCACCATTGATAATCCTATTCCTAAACATTCCCAAATTACCCGCGCTAATATTGTTTACTATCACATTTCCATTACCATCCCCGACTATATTCGGTTTATTCTTAATATATGTTACTTTACTCGTATTACTTTGATGCCAATCTGACTGGTATTGAGATGTCGTTGGAATTGTAAATGTAGCTTGACCACTTGGAATATTAAATGAATTGGCCAGTTCTGGATAATCTACGCGATTTAATGTTTGACCATTTACTGGAATATAAGTTTCATCTAATATTGTGGCACTGGAATCGACCACTACAACAGTACCAACTGGTATCTCTTGCATTGGTGAACCACTTACATCTGTCCAACTTACATGACCATATAAGAAATTACATGATATATCTCCCGCAACTTCTAATTTTTTACATGGTAGTGTAGTACCTATCCCCACATTTCCGCCATCTGCTATCCTTAATACTACATTAGTTGATAAATCATCGCAAAAATCAGCTATAGGTTGTGCCCCCGTTTGTGTCACTCGTAATGCTGGTCCCGTTCCATCATTGGTTATATCCAGCATCTCCGTCGTATTAACATTCGTATCTACCATTGTTGTCGTCCCATTAACTATTAAATTACCCTGAATACGTGTATCACCAATTACATGCAGCGGAAATTGAGGATTACTAATCCCTATACCCAGTCTCTTATTAACATCATCCCAACTATATGCACTTGTGTGTTTCTCATATCGTCCTACTATTAAATCACTCTTTATTACCTCATACTCTAATATATCTATTAAAGGATTAATACTAGCTAATGATGTTCCACCAGGTTGATATAAAGACGAAAAATAAATACGATTATCAATGGTTAATACTCTACCATTAGTACTACGTTCTCTTATATAAATCCGTCCACGTTTTCCCACAATATGTGTATCAAAAATACTAGGTATTATATTGATCGTTAATGGATTATTCCCATAAGATAACTCTATAAGCGCATTTGTAACTAAACTAATATTGATATTAACTGTACCTCCATTAATAGGACTAGCTATAGTACCTAATAAACCTCCAATTTGATATAAACTAGGTGACTCAGTTGTAAATTTTAATCCTGGTGTAATAATAATATCAACAACATCACCAACTAAAACATTATTTTCTAATGTAACTGTAAAATTTGTCCAATTATTGTTAGTATCATGCTCCAAAACAATGTCAAAATCTTTATTTATACTATCAATATAAGCTAATTTATATCCATTTACAAATACCTCAACCTCAGTTTGCTCTAAATAAATAATACCATTGTATGATAAATCAAAAACCATTCCCATAGTACTTACAATAAAAACCTTCTTAACAAGATAACTATTTAATGAGGCTATTTTAAGATTGTCTCTGTATAAATCACCCGTTAAATGAACATTACCCGAAACATCAAAATTGTATTGAGGTTGTAAAGTACCTATACCAATATTTCCATTATTATAACCGAAACCAAACATTGATTATTATTAGACAAATAATAATTAATGGGCGCCAAACTAAAATAGTTTAATATCATTTATTCTCTTAGATGAAGATATCATAGGAAGTTGATTAAACCCTTGAATTTTTAACGTACTATGTAAAATATCTAATAAGTTAATAGGTAATATATTTGGTTGTACTTTCAAAATATCTAATAAATTCTTGGTTAATGCACCTGAAAACTTGTCATAAATAGTACCAAAATTTGCATCCGCACTTGTTTGATTATCACGGCAACCAGATATCATCGTCACATTTACATTACACTTCTTATCCTCAATGACTACATCATAACTTGTCTTATAACAATATGGTAAGTCTAATGCAGAACCAGAATGACAACAATCAAGTATAACTGTTATACGTGTCTTTGGATTAAAACTATTTATTAATTCATGTAAATAATCATCTGTAATAACACCATTTGAATCCATATCAGTTGGACATAAACACTCATCATAACCATCACTTTCATCACCAGATGTATCACGAATGTAATATCCATGTCCACTATAATGTATAACAACTGCATCTAAAGACTCTTTCCAACTAGCTATAGCAAGTCTTTGAATACCTCTAACAATACCATCATATGTTGTTCCATAAACTAAATCCAAATCTTCATCATGATACATTTCTACTTCAAATCCCTTACCTCTTAAAAAAACAGACATATCTTTAATATCATTAACACATCCCCTTAAACGTCCAACCTCAGAGGCAGTATAATTTAATCCAAATAATAATGCCTTTTTCTTACCAAATAACTTGTTACTAAATAACTTTTTTTCAAATAATCGTTTCATTAATAACATAACCGTATATTATAAAATTTTTACCTTATTTCTTTCTTTTTCCTACGTCTTACAATTTCTGCAAATTTATCAAATTGTTTATCCTCATCAGGATTTACTACTTCTCGTTTCTCTTCATCTAAAGTGACCATACAATTAACAACATCTTTAACCTCATCACTATTATTTAATACATTTGGAAAACCATGCATATACACACATTTTGCAATATTTGTAATAGGAATATGAGCTACAATTTCAATATCTATATTTGATTCTGTGACAAATGTTGTATCATGTAACATAGGTACTGATTTTATACTAATGTTACTCATATCACTTAATGAACCATTTGAATTAGATTTTTTTATAGATGTACCTAAATAATTTGTTTTAGAATGTGTTAGATTAGGATTACTAGATACTCGTCTCATGGTAGGTTATACTTATATATATAAATATAAGCTTTAACTTTATAAATAATTATTGATAAAACAATTTATTAAAGCTACAATAATTAGATAACCTTAGTAACCTTAGTAACCTAAGTAACCTAAGTAACCTAAACCTAAAAAATGCTGTCTTTATTCAAATCTTATAATATAACTACTAAAGTCCACTGTAAAAAATCAGAGTATATACAAATATTTGCTAAACATTCGACAATGGGAAATATAAATATTCAAGATGCTGAAATTGCTTGTAATATATGCCAAAGTATGCCTGAAATATATCGAGATGAATGTTATGTTATATTTGGAATTGATAGAAGAAGAACTGAAAAGTATCTTAAAATTGTACAAAATTTGGAAAAGTCTTATTGGATTAACCACCATCAATATGTTATCAAAAGTAAAATTATATGGTTAATTGAAACTATTAAACACTGGTATATTTTGTTTGTTACATTAATCCATATTATGTTTCGTTGAATTTAATATTTTTTTAATCCATAAAATAACAGTTGTATCTACACAAAATAACCAATGTAATAGTTCACCTAAAATAAAAAATAAAAGTATAACCTTCCAAGAATTTAATTTAAAATATTTTGCAATCATATAACCACCTAAAATAGTTAAAGTAGTATCAACAACAGCTAGATTAAATAAACGAACACTATGGACACCTTCTTTAGGTTTGCCAAATATAAATTTATATGGACATAGAGACATCATTATATATGTTTATATATTAAATTATAATTATTAAAACTATAAAGAATATAGCTGTCAATATAATACTAGCTACACTTATATAGTAGTATATAGATATTTTGTTCTTCTCAAATTGTAATTGTCTAATAACATTTTTTTGTTTATTAATAAGCCTTTTCAAATCATCCATATCTTTGTTAAAATTATAACGTAGGATAAACTCTAACATTTCCATATCCTTATTTGCATAAATAATATCAAAAATAGTTGACCCTGTAACAGTCTTTATATTCATATCAACATCATATAAATTTAATACCCTCATTAAAGTTTTAATACAACCTTTTTTAACAAGTAGATGTATTGCATTCATATCATCATTTAATAATTCAGAAGGATTAAAGAGTGTATCTACCTCTCCAAGACTATCATTAATAAGATCTATATAATCATCATCAGTCATAAAAATATGTTTATTAAATTTATTATATTTTATGGATATTAATAGTTCAGAACGTATTTTAGTAGACCATACTAAATATATATTTTTATTAATAACAAAACGATGAATGTTTTTATGACGATTTTCAATGGTTGAAAATGCAGTAATAAATTCATTCTTTTTTATATCTCCAAGTCTCTTATTAATAATATCATATAGTTCGTACTGTGAAAAAAACCTATCTGGATTAAATATCAATACATTAATAATTTCATGATCTATTATATTTGAGCATGTATCTGTTGCCATTTTTAGTCTAATTATAATATAATACCAAGTACTAGGGTTTATCAAATTTTTGATAAATCTATATTTTCAAAACTTTCATTAATAATATCTATATCATCAGTCATAAAAATATGTTTATTAAATTTTTTATGTTTTATGGATACTAATAGTTCATAACCTATTTTAGTAGACAATACTAAATATTCATTATTATTAATAACAAAACGATAAATGTTTTTATGACGATTTTCAATGGTCATAAATGCACTAACAAAATCATCCTTTTTTATAATATTTCCAAGTCTCATTTTAATAATATTATTTAGTTCATACTGCGAAAAAAGTCTATCTGAATAAAATATTAATACACTGATAATTTCACGATCTATCATGTTATGGTATATATTTGTTGCCATTTTTAGTCTAATTATACTATAATATTAACTACTAGGGTTTATCAAATTTTTGATAAATATAATTTTTAATCTTTAAACGTCTAAAGTATAAAAAGGTAAACAATGAGTATTATTTTAGATATATATAATAAAGTATATGATGAAAATAACTATCACATTTACTGTTTGGAAGAAAGCTTAAATGTAGATATTAATATGCCTGTTGAAGGTGATCCTATGCAAAATACTTTAATGCATTTTGCTGTCATATCAAAAAATGTTAATTTGATTAATAAACTTTATGCCATGGGTGCTGATATATATATACCTAATATAAATGGTGAGACAGCATGTGATTTATTGGCTAAAGAATTATATATAGGGATGATGACTTTAGATAATATAATCGAAATATATAAAATGTATGTTATTAATCTTAAAAATGAAAATGATAACTTGAAGAATAAGCTTAATTATAATAAAATAATTAATATACCTGATAGTATGAGTATTGTATATGATAAGAAACGTAAACGAGAAGAAACTTCAAGCACATTAGAATCAAAAAAAACTAGTATTCAAATATAAGAATATGATAGTTGAAATTATATTTGTTATTAGTAGTGTTTGTTTTTGTAAAGCCTTTATAGATATTTTAGTAGGGGGGACTAGAGATGCTAGACATATCATAGAAAATATTCAACCATTTTATTATCATATATTTTACATACCACATCATACAGTAATTGATATTGATAAAATAGCACCTATATCAGTTGATGTTGATAAAAATAAAGAATATGAAGAGTGTTCTATATGTTTAGAACAATTTGAAGATAAAATAATACGAACAACAATATGTGGACATACATATTGTTCATTATGTATAAAAAAATGGTTGGAACTCCATCTAAGATGTCCCAATTGTAATAAAGAATTTATTTAAAACTATTAAATAACCTTTCCATTGCGAAAAATTTAGAATTAAAAGGAATAGTAGCATTAGCAAAATGAGCTATACATGTATTTGGTAGTAATCTATCACCACGTGTTGGTAAAATTGTATATGAATTGAATATTGGTGATGTTAAATAATGAGAATTAAAATAATAATTCATAAAAGATTGCTCATAAAAAAACTCCCTATCATTTTCTTTTATTAGATCTAAAACATTACTAAAATGTTTTTGCATTGTTTTTGTTGCCATAAAACCAAATTGTCCACAATTAAATACCTTAATATTTCTATGTACAAATTCTAATATTTGGTGTTTAGTATAGTCTTGTCTACCAAAGTATATTAAATGATGTTCACCAAAGTCATCACTTTCATTAAAAGTATAAAGTATATTATCTTGGGTAATATTATTAAATATAACATTTAAATCACCAGTGATTACAATATCAGAATCTAAATAGATAATCTTTTCAAAGTTATTAATCATATCAAAATTAAAAATTTCAACCTTTCTCATAGACACTTGTTCAGGACTACTATTTTCAGGTGTAATAATTGTATAGTCAAATCCCAAATTATTTACATATGGTAAGTAATTAAAATCACACATTACTAATAATTTAATAGTACTCATATCACATTTTTTTCTTAAAGATGCTAAACAAACTTCTAATAATTTAATATATCCAGGATTATATCCAATAGTAAAATATATAAGATTCATTTTTTATTATTGGTTATATATTAAATCTTTATATAACAATTCTACAATGTGGTCGTAAAAGACGACACTTTTCCAAGACAGTAAAATGTATATGACATCCATGAACATTTAAATATTTTAATTTACCGAGTACCATTAAATATTCGATATGATAAAAGTCATTTAATGCAATATTAAGATGAATAAGATTTTGTAAAGATAATAAAGTATTAATACTATAATTTGTAATTATATTATTTTCTAGGTTGAGGTATTTAAGTTTTTTTAAATTAACAATATTTTTTAATCCATTATCATTTAAATAACAGTGATTAAGATTTAGTTCTTCAAGATTTGTTAATCTTTGAATATAAATCATAAAATCACTATGTAATTGTATATTACATCCCAAGTCCAATTTTTTTAATGTCAAAGGTAAATAACGTAATTCATCACTTGAAAATGTTATTATTTTCTGTAAATTTAGAGTAGTTAAAGGTAAATTAGTAAGTAATTTAAAACCAGTATCTTTAATACTTTCAAAATTACCAATATTACCAATATTACAATATCTAATATTTAATGTTTCCAGTTTTAATAATTTGTCAATAAACATAAATCCATTATCATTAATATTATTATTAGCCATATATAAGTGTTGTAAATTGGTTAAACTTGATAGATGATTATATCCTATATGATCAATAATACTATGACCATTAATATCTAATAGTTGTAAATTTATCATAGATGCTACATTAATCAAACCATTATTGGTAATCCCACTATAACCTAATAATAATTCTGTAATACTATTCATTTTACATATAATTTTAATAGCATCATCTGTAATACTTTTACAATACATCAAATTTAAATGATATAAATTAACTAAACGTTGTAGATTATGTACATCTTTTTTTAAAAGAATAGAAAAAGATAGATCTAATTTAGTAATTTGATTTGGAATAATATCAATACCTGAATTTAATCTCCTAAAAGAAAGACTTGTTAAACGGGGGAACTTTAATAAATTATCAATTTCTGATGAAATAAAAGTAATCTCTTTGACTGTCTCATTACATATATTATAGTTTTTTTTATTTGTACATCTCAAACTATAAAAACCAAGTGGATATTCTTTTTTGACTATATTAAAAATAGTATATAATATGCTATCGGGTAGTAAATCCAACATTTATATTAATATGAGTGATTATAATAGGTACCAAATAAACATATAAATTTATATTTAATACAATTTATATTCCATAAATAGCTTAAAGTGACAAACAACAACATACATATAATGGAGTACTATCAAGTATTAGGCGTCAATAAGAATGCTTCACCTGATGAAATTAAGAAAGCATTCAAAAAACTAGCAATACAATTTCATCCTGATAAAAACAAGGATCCCAATGCAACTGATAAATTTAAAGAAATAAATGAAGCTTATGAGGTATTATCAGATGAAGAAAAAAGACATATTTATGATCAGTTTGGAAAAGAGGGATTAAATGGTCAAATACCACGTGGTAATCATGGACATAATGGTAATCCATATGGTTTTAATATGGAGGATATATTCTCACAAATGTTCCAACAGAGAAATCAACCTCAAGTACCTATCATTCAAATTAATATACCATGTACTTTAGAAGAACTAAATAATGGTGTTAGTAAAAATATAAATCTGAATAAGAAAGTAACATGTGACGAATGTAAGGGTAGAGGAGGTAAAGATATAGAAGTATGTTCTCAATGTAATGGTAGAGGTGTAGTATTAATCAGACAGAATATGGGTTTTACCATTATTGAAATGCAACAAACATGTCCAAAATGTCATGGACAAAAAAATATTATTAAGACTAAATGTGGTAAATGTAAAGGAGATAAACATATTGATAAAAATATCAATATATCAATAAAAATAGAACCAGGAACAGCATCTGATGCTAAGATGGTTTTCCAAGGACATGGACATGAAATAGATAATGGTAAAGGGGATATAGTAGTATGTTTAACACAACAACCTCATTCATATTTTACACGACATCATCTTGATTTAGTATATAAAAAGAAAATTACATTACGAGATGCACTATGTGGCTGTTCATTTAATATTAAACATTTAGACAGTACAATATTAAAGATAGTAACAAATACAGTAATTAAACCCAATGACAAACGTATTATTAAACAACGTGGTATAATTAATAAAGGTAATCTTATTATTGAATTTGAAATTGAATTTCCTAATATGACACCTGAAATGAAAGATCAATTAAATTTCTTACCTAGGTCACATAAGTCACCAGAAGATTTACAAGAAATAAATGGTGTATCTATCTTAATTTAAACTATTTTTATAACTTATAAAAATAGATTATTAATTGTATATAATTATACAAGTGAAATTATATATAATTAAACAAGTGAAATTAAATATAATTAAATAAGTGTTATTCTCTTTTGGTGACCAGCACGGATACTTAAATCAACCATAATAGGTATACCTGCATCAGATAATTTTCTGCAGAATGCAACATCTTCTGAACACATCTCATGGATTTCAGGTACATCCTCCTTATCACTTGGCATTTTTTGTACTTCATAATGAAAGTAAGGATAATCTAGTTTATCAACAACATCTTTTTTAATAGCCATTATACCCATTCCACTATAAGCAACTGGAATATAACGTGTAACAGATCGTGTTTTTGTAACCATTTCTTCATCCATAAATTGGAATGAGCCATTCTTTTTATAAAAATCTAAATCCCAATCTTTGACTACGGCAAAATGCTTATTATCTTCCATCTTGTATAGTCCAGCAGTTACCTGATATTGACTGTTAATTAGTTCTATAATCATTTCAGTTGTGTAAAGAACATCAGAATCTAGCCATATCATAACATCATACTCTAAACCATTAAATGGCTTTTGTTTTGGACCACGTAAAACATCTACACCTAAACACTTTGCACGTGCAAATGGAACAAATGATGAATAATTTTGACTAACCATTACCTCGTGTCCTACATCTTTTAGACCTAAAATGAGACGAGTCCATGCAATTAGAAATTCACCACTATAACTATAACCTGGGAGACAGAATAGAACCTTCATGATTAACAATATTATAACATAAACTGTTTAAGTGGTTTTATAAAAAAATATATATAATTTAAAGACTCATCATATATTTTATATAAAAGAAGTAAAAAAAAATAATATAATGTGGTTATGTTCAATATTTAATTTATTATGTAAAAGTAAAATGGAAAAAGTAAAGGAACAATTTAAACAATATGGTGGAAACACACCATTATTTACCTTAAATGGTACCAAGTGTTGGGGACGATTAGTAAATTTATATGATGGTGATACATTTAAAGTAATCATAAAAATATTTGATAATTATTATAAAATTAATATGCGGATGTGTGCTATTGACACTTGTGAAATTAAAAGTAAAGATGAAGCTAATAAAAAGAAAGCTATTCAAGCACGTAATCGCATTTTACAATTAGTTTGTCCTGAAGAAGATATTAATCTTGATAAAAATTATACAAAGAAAGAAATAGATGCTATTTTAAATAAACATGTCTGTATGGTATGGGTAAATCTATTAGAATTTGATAAATATGGTAGAACATTATGTGATGTATATAATACACCAGATTCTGAGTCTTTCTCCAAGATTCTAATAAGTGAAAAATTAGGATATGAATACTTTGGTGATACTAAACTAACCGAAGATCAACAAAAAGAAACTCTTTAATTGGATATCTTTACAATATTATTCAAAAAGTCAATCCAATCTCTAATACTTTCATCATCTTTGATAATTAAATGTAACTTATCAAGGATTTCATTTTCCATTGTAGATCTATATATATCATTATTAGCTATTCTAACTGCAATATCAATATAATCATCAATATTTTTTGCGATAGGTTCGCAAATACCCATTTTACGATATAGACCTTGAGTAAAGCGACCATATAATTTATTACCTGGTAAAGTAACAACAATACGACCAATCATAAAACACTCGTAAGTACTAATACATCCTCCAAAAGGATGTGTATCTAATACAACATCAAAAGAATAAACCAATTGAAGATAATGCATAACATCAGGTTGTTGTGGGACTATTTTAATTCGCTCAAAATGTGTAATATTCTTACGTAATCGTTGATATACAACTTCAAATAAATCTTTATCTTTACCCTCTATTAATACAATCCATCCATTGGAATCTCTATCAAGAATTTTGTTTATAATCTCATCCATATCATTAGACATTTTAATCATAGAACCAACAATACCATATATACAACCATTTTCTTCAATACCTAGTTGTTTCCTGATATTTGTTTTTCCTGTATTATGTAATAATTTTAGAGAATCAAATCCAAGATAATCATTAATATGATGATAGTATATACTTAAACTTGGAAAACAAACAAGTTTTTCAGTGTGGTAATCATCATTCAAACTTTCAAATAAAGATGATGAAATATAATAGTCAATATATGGTAAACCAGTAGTATCTGGATGTCCCCAAGTTGATATCTGAACTGGAGCAAGACGGAAACAACCTATTAAATATGTATTAATATCCATTATAGGATCTAATATTACTAAAACATTTAATTCATCTTCTTTAATTTTAGTTATCCAATCCATTAAAATATTAGATGGTGTGACATATTTATAACAAGATTGAGCTATAGCATTACCTATAATTTCGTGACGTTGATCCAATGTGTATATATAAGTTTCAAAATTGTGTAAAGATAGTTGTTCAATTAAACCAACTGATATTTTACCAACTGAGTGATTAGATAAAGACCGTGAAACAAATCCTATTTTTGTCTTCTTATTAACAATATTATTTTTAACAATATCTAGAGATGATAGTTTAAAAGAATATTCTAATAGACGAGAGTATAATTGAGCTTGAAATTGTAATAAAAAGGAGTTATTCCCATGATGATAAGTTAAATGATAACCAGGTATTTTTGAAAATATAGGAATAGTAGATAGAGGATTTATTATTGGTGATTGAATCCATTCACTAAAATTATCAATTAACCAAATAATAGCTAGCCTGTATGCCCTTCTTTGATTAACTAATTCTTCCTTATTATTTGAAAATGCTGGAACCATAATATTTTTTAACATTAATAAAGCTTTAACAGTAATATCTTTATTTGCTAACTCTTTAATATATAGTATTAAATCATCTCTATATAGAGAATCAGAGGGTATTATTTGATGAATAACTAGACGATTACAAATCCATTTTGACCATAGATCATCACTATTATCAGTCATTAGAAGACCAGATAACATGATATCAAATAACTTGAATACTTCATTACAAAATAAGGGTAAATGAAAAATAAAATTAATAATAGAGGAATATAGTTTGTTGTAACCAGAATTAGAAAAGAAAAGTTTTATAACATTAGTCAAATTAAGAATATCATTTACTGAACATCCATTATTATAAATAATATTCAGTTGAGATTGAATAGCTTCCATATATGATATCATGTATATAGCTAAGAATGTAATAATGTTATTTTTACGAGATATATAAAAAAAATTAGCGGGCATATGGTTTTGGTGGGGTTGTAGGGCAAATTGGCATAGTATTTTGTACCCGAATAGGACTACTATCCCGTTTTGTATTAGGATATATATATGTGTTGCAAATTATACGACTTAATGATTTTACCTTGACATAATTATTAATATCAATGAAACTAGTATTAGGATAAATGTTATGATCGATCATTATTTGATGTTGTTCTATACTACATGGTGGTTGAGGAATAAGTTTTTTCTGTTTCACAGTACCGATAATACGAGTAAGATTGTATACTTCTTTATCACTTACTTGCGAGGCATAAATATTTTGCTTAAGAATTAAGTTATAAAGATTTGCATACATAACTTTTATATCCTTATTCAGAATGTAATAATTTAAGTATTCACAAAACTTATTATGAAAGCCATATTTTCCCATCACTTTATTATTATTTTGAGCAGATATATCATTTACGTAAGCCCATGTATCAAGAATCTTGGATACAAATATGTTGAATATAGGTATATTATTAGTAACATCAATAATTGTCATCCATTCTTCGATAAAAGTAGAAATTTCTGTCATATTTTTAGATGTGATAAGACCTTTATTTATGAATTCCAAAAGATGAGATCCATATGGATCGAAATGTTTAAGGATATCGCCATCTGGCTGATTATTCGATATATTTTTAGAAATAGTAGAGGGGATAGACATGGGAAGGTATGGAGTATTAGTACCAGAGAACTCGACTACGGAATCATATTCAATAGACCAGGAATATAGAGGGGTAGGGAATTCATTAGTAGGGGAAATAGAAAGTTTCGTATCCATATTTTCGTTGTATTTGAGTATATTAAATTAAATGATGATAGAAATGATTTTATCAATTTTTTATATAATCAACAAAGTTGATTATATAAAAAATTAGGTGAGACGTAAGTTGAGATCAATTTTTTATTTATTGAGTTAACTCAATAAATAAAAAATTAGGCGAGTCTTTAGATGAGATCAATTTTTTATATAATAAATAAGATAACCATCAAGTTAAATATACCTTTCGTTTACCCATTCTTGATTACATAGTGGACATGTAATATGACCAATTAACCATCTAGAAATACAATTATAATGAAACTTATGACCACAATCAGAAGTTACTTTTTTACAGGGTTTGAAAGATTTGCAATTTTGACAATAAACACAATCAGATATAATATCATTCCTACAAATAGCACATGTGCTATTATATCCGTTAATAACAGGTTTAGTAATAACCAAGACTTTATCAAGAGTAAACATTATGTTACTGTGTTACTGTGTTACTGTGTTACTGTGTTACTGTGTTACTGTGTTACTGTATTGTTTAAGGGTATTAATGATAGATAATAAAGTTTTTCAATTATTAATTTATCAATTTTATTGATAAATTAATAATTAGGTGAGACATAAGTTGAAATCAATTTTATTGAAAATATTAATGTTATTAATATAAAGATGTATTGATATAGTCATTTAATAAAAAAAGATGGTTAATCTTTGGGTTGACCATTATCGTCCCCATTGTATTAAGGATATTGTTCAACAAGATGAAATAAAACATATCATAGAAAATGCAATTGTATCTAATTCATTAACTCATATGTTATTTTATGGACCTCCAGGAACAGGAAAAACCTCAACAGCATTAGCAATGGTAAAAGAAATGTTTTGTAAAACAAGTGATATAATATTGAATCAAAAAGTATTACAGGAAAGAACTTTGGAATTAAATGCATCAGATGAGAGAGGAATTAAGGTAGTTCGAGAAAAAATAAAGACATTTGCCAGTGCGTCATTAAATAATCATTATAATCATGTTCCGCCATTTAAAGTAATTATTCTAGACGAGGCTGATGCGATGACGAATGATTCACAGTTTGCTTTAAGACGTATAATAGAGAAATATACACATATAACACGATTTATATTAGTATGTAATTATGTTACAAAAATTATAACACCATTATCATCAAGATGTACAAAATTAAGATTTCAACAAATATCACCAACTTCATTACAAACTATTGTTCATAGAATTAAGGAAGTTGATATTAATTGCGATTGTATAGAATATGTATATGAAATATGTGGAGGTGATTTACGTAAAGCTATTAATATAATTCAACGGGCTTCATATATTAATAAAAAGGTAACTAAAGATATTATCAGTGAAATTTCAGGTCAAATACCTGAAAAACATGTTGAATTAATATGGAATAAATTAAAAGGACAAATTACATATCCTGAAATAGTACGACTAGCGAAGAACTTTTGTGATGATGGTTATTCAAGTTTATGTTTGGTAAACAATTTATTTCAACTGGTTATGAAGGATGATCTGGATGATACTCAAAAAGGAAAAATGTTATTAGCTCTCAGTGATATAGACTATTATATCAATGACAACGCAAATGAGTTTATTCAGATAGTAAAAATGTTTTCAAATTTAACTGTTTTTAGATCTATAAAAACATAATTTTTTTAAAATAATTATTATGAAACTTGTTTTACACGAAAATTAGTATTCCTGAAAAAGCTTGATAAGTGAGGTTCAGACTCTGTTAATAACTTTTCAAGAGTTGTTTGTTCAAAAGAACCATTACTATTAGTAAATATGACACGACATATACGATAGCCTTTTTCTTGTGGTAATTGCATCATTTTTAACACACAATGAAAACATGGTTTAGACATACCTAATACACCAGTTTTAGTTGTACGTATAACTATCATATCTACTTTTTTATAATGATGTTTTTTAGGAAGAGGTTGTAAATTCATAATAGCATTGTGTTCAGCATGAACACTTGCGTACACCGTATGGCAAGCCCGAAATCGGTTCTCACCATACGCCAACGCCTTTGGATTGTTCAAAACGATTATGGTCTATAATACAGGCTGCATGGTTATTACTACCACACATACCAGAACACAAGCGCCGAGAGACCAGAACATTGCAAATGTTCTCCATGTTATTGTATTAGTAAATATTAATAGTGTTATTTGTTTATATAATTTAATATTTCAAAAATTATATAAACTTTATGATTTGGACTTTTCGTGGATAAAAGCATGTTCCCAACAATAAACCTTTGTTAGTATCCTAAAAACAGACTTGCGATTACATATATCACATTTGGGTAATGGGATAGTATCAATACGCTTTATTTCTGGAATCTGAATTTTTGCATCTTTATAATCCTGTTCAATATCCATCTTTAAAAAATACTCGATATCCTTTTCTATATCCATTATATAGTTTTTATCCTATTATTATATCACTAAATAAAACTATTATCAATATTTACTTCTTCTTACTCTTTGATGGTTTTTTAATTACCTCTTCTTTGACCTCAAAAACTTCTTCTTTAACCTCATTTACTTCTTCTTTAACAGCCTTCTTCTTACTATTTGATGGTTTTTTAATTACTTCTTCTTCAACAATTTCCTCTTTTGCCTTCTTACTCTTTGATGGTTTTTTAATTACTTCTTCTTCAACAATTTCCTCTTTTGCCTTCTTACTCTTTGATGGCTTTTCAATTACTTCTTCGATCTCATTTACTTCTTCAATAATTTCTTCTTTAGTAATCTTTTTCTTACTCTTTGATGGTTTATCAACTTCTTCTTTTACTTTTTTGACAGTTTTAGTTGATTTTGTTTTTTGTTCATCTTTGGCAATACCATCAGTATAAGGTTCTTGATTAGGAAATTCAAAATCATCATCAGAAAGACCATTAACACTATCATAATCATCACCAAACTCTTTTAGCTCACTCATTTCTTGTTTGATTTTCTCACGTTTTTGTTCAAGGGCTTTAAGAGGGATAATATGGCTGATAATTTCCTCATGAATCTTGGTGAATTCTTTATGCAAATCCTCCAACCTTTCCTTATTGGAGAGGGATTTAGCGAGTTTGTCTGCCATGGTCTTATTTATGTACCTCTATCTTATCTTTAAATATAATGCAATTATCAATTTATTAGAAAGCGATTAATCGCTTTCTAATAAAGAGGGTGAGACGTAAGTCGAGTTCAATTTATAATTATATCAATTTATTATTAATAGAGTATACTCTATTAATAATAAATTAGGTGAGACGTAAGTCGAGATCAATTAATTGATATAATTATAAAGGGGGCATATTTCCAGAGGAAATGTGTTCAATTTATTATTAATAGAGTATACTCTATTAATAATAAATTAGGTGAGACGTAAGTCGAGTTCAATTAATTGATATAATAATAAATTAGGTGAGACGTAAGTCGAGTTCAATTAATTGATATAATTATAAAGGGGGTAAAAGAAAAAATATATATTATATATAAACAGACAATGCCTCAAATAATTTTAGAATCAGGTGCTATTATATTAATAGGAAAAAATGCTAAATCTAATGATAGGATAACTTTTATATCAGAACAAGATGATTTATGGTTTCATGCAAATGATTATACAGGTAGTCATGTTGTACTACATAATACTTCTAAAATTTTTATTTTAAAAGATATACAACAGGCTGCCAATGAAGCCGCTTATCATTCTAAAGGTAAAACATTAAAAGTAGTTGATATTATGATGACACAAATAAAGAATATAAGAAAAGAAAGAGGTTGTAGTATTGGTGAAGTAATAGTAGATGAATTTAATTTAATAAAGGGATATCCTAATGCTAGTAATTATAATAAAAAAGTTTAGTATTATAAGTATTATAAGTAAATAAAGAAACTTGACACACTTAAAGCGGCGTAAACTTCCAACCACACACGTGGTTAAAGTTGTTGACATCATCGTGAATAAACTCGCTTGGGGGGCAGTTGTTAACGTTAAAGTCTTTGTCGTGATAGAACTTGACCATCATCTTCTTGGACTCTGCGTACTTCTTAGCGTTAGAGTACGACTGGAGCTCGTATCCATTGCTGCGCTCCATAATGAAGAGCTTGTCCAGGTAAATGCAGTGGATCCTATCGTTGTTATCTTTGTACATAATAGTGTTAGTGTGTGCCTTGGAGGTAAAGGTAGCAAAACCATACTCACCAACTACGGCATTATCACACGTCTCCTTCATGAACTTGTCAAAGCACTTGTTAATGACCTTAAACACCGTAGAGAGAACACCAACTTCGTGATGCTTGTCCCAAGACCTGATCTGGCTGTAGTCCTCCGCGTTCAGGAACCCGAGGAACGTGTAGTTCATAAACAGGTGGTACGAGTCAAACAAGCTTACCAGCCCATCGATGATATCGGTAATAAAGCTGTCCTCGATGGTAGTCTGTATGTTAGACCTGAGGCGCTTGTTATCATCATCAGCATCGACATCATCCGCCCAGTTCCCTGACGGGACAGACACGAGGTTAGACTGCGTCGGAGTAATCGGCATAGTAACCGAAGCGTAGGTCCTGGAAGGAATCACGTTCTCGGTGACGGAAGTCTTAATCTGCGCCATGGACTTGTAGGAACGCATCATATCGTTAGCCTCCATGATTATGTTAGACATATCCAGATCAATCTTATCCAAAAACGTCTTCATAGCAACGTCATCCAAAAAGATCTTCGTCTTGGTTTCGTAGCTCTGGAAATCCAACTTGTGCTTGCGGACGACCTCGGTCATCTTCTCCATGATCTTCTCGTAGTCGGTAAAGCGAGTCATCACCTTCGTGTTACCAGCATCAATCTTCTTCAAAAACTCATTAACAAGTTCCTGCTTCTGCTCCTGCTCCTGCTCGTGAGACGCGACAATGGCGGACATAGTTGCCATTTTGTAGTAAATGGCAGCAAATAGCAGCAAACAGCAACGATCAATAAACAGCTGCTAGCCGGTAGAGCTGATATATGGGTTACCTATATACCTACGACCAAATAGTTTTTTTTATCAATTTTTTAGTTAATCAACTTGATTGATTAAATGATATAAAAAAGGGGAAAATTGATAAATAACTTTATTTCAAATTATGAATATCATAACCTACATCATGACCTTCTATTATGGAAATAATAAGGTATATCCCTATGCTGATAATATAAAAGACTTGTATAATAATGGTCTATCATATAATGAGATCGAAGTTAAATACATATATGAAGCAACTGATTATTTAGAATGTTATGCTAGAAAACATAATATTCAACTCTATCAAAAATGTTATTTTGGTTATGTTATAAATATAGATGAATTTGTCTTAGCATATATATGTTTAGCTCCTGAGTTTAGTAATAATGATGATCCTATGCCAGATTGTATAATGTTTTATTACAAGATACAATTAGAAGATATACAAATATCTCAAGTTAAAGTGTTTAAATCAATGCATTTTTATGCTCATCAATATATAAACAATATACCATCAATTTATTCAGATCTTTTTTACCATCATGCTACTAATCTTGTTTCTTTTGAACATGATTACATAATCCCTATGTGAAAAGATACTGTATAATAAGAGATTGTACATGATATATTTTTACTGAGTATAACACGACACGGTTTACCAATTTTTAATTTATCTATATAATTAAGTAGTGATTTGCCACTAATAGGATAATTTGGATACATTCGTCTAAAGTATTTTTCCCAAAATACTACTGTTGTAACATAGTATAATTTAATATCAATTGCTAATGTATTATTTTCAGTTGACTTGATATATCCATTTACTACCTCATCAATAATTTTATTACTATCTGTAAGAACTTGTGATAATGTAAATAAATTTGTAACTAATAAAGGATTCCAATCATATAATACTGGTCTAATATTATCACGAATTTTTCCACGTTGACTCCATGATGGTGTACTATCATGTAAATATGGTATTCCAACATTACGTGCAAATTTATATATACTCTCCTTATCAATATTTAAAAAAGTACGTATAAAATGGATACCATCAATCATTGAATTTTTATTCATTCCTAATAAGTTTTCATATTTAGTATTATTACATACATTGGTAAGAATATTTTCCAAACAATCATCTTTATTATGACCTAATATAACATTCACATATTCCCCACCAACACTTTTGTAACAATTATACCTTACATTTTTAGTATATGTTTCATATAGTTCCCTAAATCCAAATCGCATACATTGTTCTCTTTGTATCTCCGTTATTCTACGAACATATAATGGAATTTCCATATTCTGACACCATGTTCTTACAAAAGTTTCCTCCAAATTACTCCTATTACAATAATTAATATGAACTGCAACAAAATCATATCCTAAAAACTTTAATATATAAGCACATACCATACTATCAACTCCACCTGATAATGAAATAATATATTTATCAGATAATGATAAACATTCAATAGCATTAATTAAGGTTTCATCATGGTTACCATATTTATTTAATACATCAGGTGCATACTCTAAAATATCATAAAAATTTTCAATATTCCATTTATATTCTTTAGATATCTCGTGCAAATTAATCAAATTAGAATCAAATTTATAACGTTGAAATGTAGCCTTGAAAAATTGACGTAATAAAGGATCATTATCATATTCTAATCTTTTAATTGTTTCCTTAGCAACATATTGTATATTATCAAGTTTATTACTATGTCTAAATGGTAGAAAAACAAAACAAAATTCATTTGTTTGTAAATCATCATATGTATTTATAACATACTTTGAATAATGAATGGCTAAATCAATATATGGTAATATAATTTCATCATTCCCTCTAAAAAAATGTCTGACTAATTGATCATATAATAATATCATACCAATATATTCCTTTTTACATGATGGTTTTAACACTTCTTTAAGAAGATGATAATATGTACTCTTCAAATACTCATCTATGTCTGTATTATTGAACCACCAATTAGGATTAGTAAACCACTCATTATATAATTTATCTAATATCATTTTTTTATTATCATATATACATCGTCATTCATTTAAATATTAATAAATTTAAATATCCTTCATTCATTGGATCTATTATAGATATATCACTCAATGACATATCACATTCTTGATTTATTATGATCATTTCTCCTGCTATTATTTCCCTATAAAAATCTAATAATGGAACTGATAATATTCCACCTTTAATGTTTTCACGTCCCATACACATAATACCTTTACATGATGTCATTGAAACAATCTGATTTTCAATAACACGTATTAATTGTACTTTAGTAGTCTGATTTACATTATCTAGATAATGATGTATAGTACGTAACATCATATTTTCAGCCATAGGACTAGAAAATGGTTTGTAAGAAGAATCTTCATATATAATTTTACCATTATCATTAAATTTACATGTAATAGATGGACTAGTTCTTCCATACCTAATGAAGTCAGGACGAAGAGTATGAATATTAACTTTTGAGGTCATATCATAAACAGATACATTACCTTGGACTCTTAATAACATATTAAATATTGTTATATTTTAAACCTTATAAAATTCTATTTATGTAAATATATAAAATATTGATTAATCTTAAACTTAGAATCAAATATGAATGATACAAAACAATGCCAAATTGGTGCTTTAATTACTTGAATATTAAAGGAAAAAATGTTGATATTATGGAGTTTATTCAAGATCATAATATAGATAATCTAAATTATGAAAATTATGAAAATTTTAAATTTGAAACAATTGAGCCATATCCAAATGATACATGGGATTACGAATGGTGTTATGAAAACTGGGGTACTAAATGGAATCCGATAACAACTAGTATAGAAATTTCCAAACATGATATTATTATTAATATGGATACTGCATGGTGTCCACCTATAAAATGGCTTGAAAAAGCTTCAATTAAATATCCTTCTTTAGAATTTTCAATGGATTCTATAGAATGTAGTGGTGATTTTAGAGGTAATTATATTATTCAAAATGGAAATTATAGTTTATTTTTAGAAGGTTCTTATGTTGATTATTTAATGGATACACTTAGTCTTAAAAAAAATATGTCATTAATTATACGAGAAATTATTAACATTAATATCTTGTATAAAACAGATATTAAAAAGGCTTTAAATATAACATCAATTGTGATAAATAGAATGGATATGATATTACATCCGCATGAATATCTACAACATGGTTTAAGAGATTATATAGAGGTTGAATATGAAATTGATGAATCATTATGGTTATGTGTTGAACAAATGTTTATGCATATTACAAATTGTATGTTTGTACAAGGTGAAAATATAGAGGTAGAGGCAGTAAAGGACTATATGATGTATAAAGTATCAAAGTATATTAATAACATGATAAATAAATGTCATTATATCATGAAACATTATAAAAGTTATAAACTAAGAAAGACAGTAAAAATCATATCAAAAAAAGCTATCTTACATAGAGAATTAGTGCATTTCGCACTTCAACCACCTTCAAATACTCCCTTATTAAAAAATGGAGGATATCTCTATCAAGAGTCTATGAAAAACTTTTCTTGTATAATGTAATGTTATTACTATTGTTTTTGATTGCTTTTATAGTCATCACTATAATATATAAAAACCAAGAATTATTCTTTTTTAATCAAGCAACTAGACGTAATTTTAGATTGGCTGACTTGAGAGGTGAACCAAATTTAATTTATGATAATAATGAACCTATTGGTTATTTATATAGTCCTGATATGTATACTGTAACTGGTGACTTAATTAAAGTATCTGATAGATCGTTCATATATTGATAAACATATATTTGATAATGTTTATATATAAATGTGACTTGGAAATGTATCATCCTCATTCTTACCTTTAAATTTTACATAAGAATCAAAACCTTTTTCGATATCTTCGATATTAAGTTGTTTACGATATTTAGGATGAATGGTTAAAGCACGATATGCATGAGCAATTTTTATATTAAATAAAAGAGTTTCGATATCACCACCATAAAATGGAAAAGAATCATAATGTTGCTTCATGAAGTTTTCTATTTCAGTAATATCCATATTTTTATCAATACTCCATTTTAATTCATCTACCATTGTCAAAAATATTTGTGTTAACTCCTTTGCATCATATTTATCAATGTCATATCTAAATGGAAAGCGTCTCTTAAGACCTTCATTCTGTGAAAAAAAACATTTGTCTAATGCATCTGGATAACCTGCAATAATGCAAATAAAATTATTCTTATTCTCTGATAAATTCTGATTTAATGTATCTATACACTCCTTCGCATAAGAATCCTTTTTATCATTATTTGAACTACCTAATGAATATGCTTCATCAATAAATAAAACACCACCTTGACATTCATCTATTACTTTTTGAGTTTTGACTGCAGTATGACCTAAATATTCTCCTATTAAATCAGATCGTCTAGCTATTTTAAATACAAATTTTTCATTAGATGTATTTTTTTTAGGAGAACCTTGAATGATACCCATATGAAAATAAATTTCAGCGATAATTTTACCTAGAACAGTTTTACCTACACCGGGTGAACCAGTAATAACAGTATGTAACATATTATCATTCTCTTCAATTCCCGATAAAAAGTATACTATTTGATCAACAATATTTTGTTTCACGTTTTTCATTCCAATCATTTTATCTAACTTTTCAAGAGTATTAACTAGATTACATAATCGTTGTAAATCAAATGGATATTCATGACCTTCTTTATAGTTTTTACCTAATGTAATAAGATCCTTTAATGAAGAAATCTTCGTGTCTAAACATTTATATTCTTTATTAATGTCAACAAGAAATGATTTCTTTTTAGTAATTTCCTGTTCATTGGTTTTTTCCTTAATACCAGCTAATTCCATTATAAACTTTATAGGATCAAAAATATTAGGATTTTCTAATACTGATTGTTTCTTGGTACCATTAAACATAGGCACTTTTAATGAATTAAAAGGAACAATAGAAAATGTTACTTCTTGTTTCTGCTGTTGCTGTTCTGATTGAAGTTGTGATAAACGCATAAGTTCAGAAGGAAAAAATGGGAAGTTTTTAATGTCACCATTCACATTTTTAACAGGTTTAATATAATTATGTTTATGAAGATTGTAATAGTCATTAAAAGTTTTACCAAAGAATTGGCGAGGATTTTGTTCCATATTTTTACTATCCTATCTTTATAAACTATGGGTTTAAATATTTTTTTATAAGTTTATAATGGTTTAAAAACAATTTAGGTATTAATAAATTAAACATGACTAAATTTGTTATATTCGATGATATCCATTTTATGGGTGTTTTTGATACTAGAATTGACGTTGAAAAACATATTAGTACCCTATCTGAGTTTTGTGAAAGATATGGAGGTAAGGTAAATACACATAATATCAAAGTATGTGAGTATAATATGCACTTATTAAAGAAACAATATACAATATCTCCTACTTTCACTTTGATAAAACAATCCATTAAAAAACATGAGTTTAATCATGAAAAAGTACCTGATAATAATAATCAAGAATCTGATATAGGTCTATTTATACCACTGGAAACTATTCCACCACCTAATGAAAATACACCTCAAGATACTCTTATACAGTTACAAAATAAGATAAATGAATTAGAAGAGATAAAAAAAAAAGAAAATGAAAATATTATCGATAATAAAGAAACTAAATTACAGGAATATTTAGAAGAAAAGGCTAAATTAGATAATCTTAAACAAGAACTAAAAAGAGATCAAGAAAAATGGCAAGAAATAGAGAAGAAATTTGAAGCAGATAAGAAATTATATTTTATATTTAAGGAAGAGATATCGAACGAACAAAGAAATGAAGATAATATACCGATACTTTTTAAAGACACATATCCTATCTTTAAACAGCTAGATGATGAAAAAAAATTAAATAATGATGAAGAAATCAAAAGTTATCTAGAATTAACTAAATATTATAAAAATACTGTGTTTATGACTTCAGAATTTGATGACCTATTTGTTAATAATTAATTATTTATGATTATAACTTCCAAATCGATAGAAATCTTTAACATTATACTTACTTTTACCTAAATAAAGCATAAAACTAGATAACTCTTGATACATATGATTAATAACATAATTAATAGTTTCCAAGCCCTTCTTAAGCTCAGTCTCAATCACAACTTTAGTTTGGTTTAAATGAATATTTCGTTTTAAATATTCTAGTAAATTATCAATATCACTGACAATCTTATTATGGACATAATGATCATTAATACAACATTTAGTTTTCTTTTGAAATAAAAATCCATAATGAGACTGACAATCACTTTTCTTATTACAAAATTTGTATGAACTACGCATAAGATTATTATATTTAGTGCGATTAATAGGTTGATGAATTGATAGTGCAAGATGTTCAGAAGACTTTGATATCCAAATAAAATAAGGTTCGTAATCAGATATAGAATTTAAACGATTAATCTTAAATAGTTTTAATAAATAATTAACTAATTTTAGTTGATATTCAATAAGTTGTAAGGGATCGCATTTTGTAAAATCAATAGAAAGTATAGTATTATCTATAGCTTCTTTTGACTGTATGATGTCATCATTTAATATACTAAAACTATCACTAGAAGTATCCTTAGATATTATAGACATAGGATTTATAAAAGATTTAATATGTTCAATCTCCGAAATGATAATTGTCTGATTCCAATCATCGTTCATATCTTTCCACTGCATGGTAATATAAAAATATAGTTTATATTCTTTATGTATAATCAATGAATGCCACTGAAATAATTGTATCTCGATTACTAAAAGAAGAACCTTTTAAAAGTACCCTTATGGATTATACTCTATTAACTTCTGATAACTTTAACTTGCTTCAAAAAGGTATGCATATTAAATATATTACTTTGGATGAAGAACTAAAAAATGCAGGTACGTATTTAGGATTAGATAAACCTGAAAAATTATGTAAATGTCATTTAAGAATAATGGGAGCAATAGTATATAAGCTTCGTTTTTCGAAAAACTTTATATTTTTTAAAGAGAAGCAGTTTGATTTTAGGGATTTCATGAGACGGATAGCCAGTGGAGAAGTTAAAATAAGCATAAAAAAAAGTGGATAGTATATAATAAGAATGATAGCACAAAAAACTGTTCGTCTTTCAAATGATGGATATCAACGACCTAAAAACACTATGCAAGAAAGATTGTCAGAAGCTGAAATACAAGAAAAATTAGAAGATTATGTTGAAGTTGAAGAAATTTCTAAAGTACCACTCAATAGTCATATTAGATACTTTATAACCGATGTTGATCAAAAAACTGGTGAGAAAAAAAGAAAGTTTAGAATGGGTGGTATACTTACTAACAAAGATCATGCTGATAAATTTATAATTTTATCTAATGGCAAGGTTAGTTGGTCTGTACAAGTTAATAAAGCTACTTTTTATAAAAAACTAACTTTACAAGAAATAAAAGACGGACATCAAGAAGTAGTCGCTCAATATAAAGAAAAAATTAGAGAACAACGTCGAGAAATACATAAATTAAAAGATGAGGTTGAACAATTAAAAAAAATCTTAAAAAAGAAATAAAATATTATTCATAATTTTTTAAATATTGATTAACAATTCGTCCTAAAAAATCCAAATCTTTAATCATTTTTTTGATAAGTATTTTTGAATATAATTCTTCAATTATAGCAATTTCATGGTAATCAAGATTAAAAAAATCATATAAATAAGAATCAGTAAATACATGATCAAATGGTAATAATGGAATCCATTTACATGTCTCTGGACTAATATGTTGGGAAAACTTTCGAATTCCCATCATAAAATTTATTATTTTGGTATTTAAATAAGATAATAATGATACTGATTCCTTAAAAGTATCAACCTCAAATACTATAAAAGATTGATTACATACATCTTCTGGACCTGCTATAAAACTTCTACCAAAATAATTCCAATAACCATTCGCTTCTACTGTCATAACTTTCCATTTAGAATAATCTTTGATTAACAAATCTTCATGTTTAACATATTTGAAAATATGATTATCATTATTACGTTCACTTACATAACATATACGTGAGCCTACTGAATATACATTAGAAAGTCTATTATCATTAGATCGTATACCTGAATAATTTTGTCCCATACATATATCACCAATACTATAATCCATTTTCATAAGAACCTTATCGACTATAGATTGATACTTGGGTTCAACTATTATATCATATTTATTTATGTTACATATATAGGAATTAAAGGAACAATATCCATAATAAGAACTATCTTTATAAATAATACTAATACCACCCATTATTTTAGGATAACGAGGAAAAATTATAGTAGAATTTTCACAATGATTAATTAAACGAATATCCATACGAGATAACATTGATTTTCTAAATGTAGATAAACCCTTGCCTGCTCCAAACCATCTTGATGGTGTTATAAATAACATTACTTTACAACTATCAATGAAACGTTCCATAAATTGATTATACATCGGTTTAGTACTACCACGATTACCATTTATTTCTTGATATGGAGGATTTCCAAATACTACCCCAAATTCTATTAATCCCCATTGTTTATATGTATCTAATTGCATAGTATCACCAATATAAATATTAGCATTTTTACCAAAAATACGTCTACATATATTAGCATTTTTTGCATTTATTTCACTCATATATAACATTTTATTGATAATATGATGATGTCTTTTATTACTATTAGGTATTACTACTGATAAACTATCCATTAAACGAAAATAAACTGGGACTATAAAGTTCCCTATACCAACTGCAGGTTCAAACCAGGTTTGTGAGGAATCTAACCAAATGTCTACCGGTAATAAATTTAATGTATTTTCAACAACATTTAATGGTGTAAATACCTCACCATATTTACGTTCACCTATTTTATTAGCTTCATTTTTCTCCTTTAATAATTTATATATTTGTTCTTTATTCAACATATCTTATAATAAAACTAACTATTATAAGAGATTATAAATCAACGAATAATTTTGATCATATCTACATAAGAAATTAACCTGGGACGACAACAATAACGATTCTTTAATCCAAAACTATCAACTAGCTCCATCTGCTTCTTATCCTTATCTGAATCACTTAATTTATCATTCTCATTTATTTGTAATAATTTATACTCATACTCCAATTGTATCTCCCCAAGAAGTAATCCACATGTAGGACATTTCATGTACAACATTGAAGTTTAATCTATCTTATATATTAGATATATTTTTATATATGTTTACTTTATCAATTTATAATAATATAAACTTTGTTGATATTATTATAAATTAGGTGAGACTTTAGACGAGTTCAATTTATAATTTATAATTAGGTGAGTCTATAAATTATAAAGGGGGTATATTTTCAAAGAAAATGTGTTAAATTTATTAATCGCTTTTTAATAAATTAGGTGAGTCTTTAGACGAGTTCAATTTATAATTTATAGAGTTAACTCTATAAATTATAAAGGGGGTATATTTTCAAAGGAAATGTGTTAAATTTATTAAGCATAAAAACGATAAGTATTAAAGTCACTATGAATATCATTTGTTCTAGGTGCTAATTTTTCTAGATAAGTCATATTACGTTTATGGGAATCTACTAGACTCAAAGGTAAAGTATGAATAAAATCATGAAATACATTTAATAAATCTGTAGAATCACCTATCTCTTCATATCGTAGTATTTCCTCCTTTAATAAATTATATTGTTGGGGATTATATTTTTCATAATATTGAATATCATTAATAAATATATTAAATGGATTGGTTTCTTTAATATTAATTACTGAATGTTGGTAATAAACAAATATACATCCTAATACAAAAGGAAAGAAATAACGAATAGATATATTAAAACGATATACAATAGCAAATAATAGTATGTAGACAATGAAAGCATTAAAATACTGTATACTCATATGTTACTCTTAAATATGATTTTTTTTATATTGAAATAGTAATGGATAAAAAGATAATTTATGGTATTATTACAGTAAGTATATTAGGATTAATCATTTTATGGTTTATTATTCCTAAACTTTTTAATGTTATTAAAACGTCATTTAATAATATTTTTTCTAATAGTATTACTGTTAATCCAAAAGATGTTATGACTGATGGTAAATTTGATGTTACAAAATTTAATTCTATGTATGTTGAAATTAAAAAGAAAAAACAAGATGCTGCTAAGAAAAAAGCTCAAGAAAGATTAACTAAATTACAGGAACTAAATAAAGAAGATAACACTATAAAAATATTGGATATGAAAGTATATGATATGATGATAGATTATGGAGCAAATATATATGGGATAACTTTAGATGTTATTAATGGAGAGCCATGGTATAAAAATAATAGAGTATTATATCTTGGTTGGACATTAGTATTAATTAGCCTTGTGTATTTCTTATTAAATAATATATAGTGGAATATTAAATGGCACAAGTATCTGATACAAGTAATAATGGAATTGATTACAATATGCTACAAATGATAGACATATTAAGAAGTGACTGTATTGATTTACAATTATCTGAAATTAGAACTGTTGATGTTATTTATTCGCAATTACGAATGCAGTATGATATTAGTATTAACCATATAATAGATAATATTTTAATGTATTATGAAATTGAAGCTATTGATGGTTATCAAGATATTGAAAGATATTTAAATGGTATTGCTAATTTTGCGACTATCAATCCAATCAATATAATATATAATAATGATATTAATTATGATGCTGATAATGATGACGATGATGATGACGATGATGAAAATATAGAAGAAGAACATGATATATTTGATGATATTGATGATATTATCCTAGAAAATGGTAATCATAATATTAGATTTACACGAATTATTGTTAATGCTGTTAGAAATTTATCTGGTACTAATCCTCCAGCATCTAATAATATTTCATCTCCAGTACGTGAAAATCGCTTTGAAGACGTAAAAGTTATCCTTCAAAAGAAAGAATTAGAAAAATTCCCTGCTACTAAATATGAAACACTATCTAATGATATTAAAATAGTATGTACTAAATGTACTGTTTGTTTGGATGATTATGATGATAATTCATACGTTCGTCAAATGGAATGTAATCATATTTTTCATAAAAAATGTATTGATAAGTGGCTATTAGAATATAACTATAAATGTCCTATGTGTAGATCTGAATGTGGTAGCTATGAACCTAAATTATAATAATTGATCTCGCCTTACGTCTCACCCTCTTATTATAAAATCAAGTTTACTTGATTTTATAATAATTGATCTCGCCTTACGTCTCGCCCCCTTATTAATTTATCAACTTGTTGATAAATTAATAATTGAAAAAAAAAGCAATATAAAGCTAACAACTATAAAATAATAAAGGAACCATGGAGATGCTAAACCAAACTAATTATATTAAAGTTATTAAGCAAGCAGTTGGTAGGAAAAAGTTTAGATGTGCTAGCAGAGATGAATTATATGAAATAATTAAGACAGAAATTGAAACTAAACAAAATATCAAAGTAGTTCCAATATTTCTAAATAATATTCTAGATCAGATTTGTCAACAAATTATTGAGGTAAATATATCAAATGACATTAAATGGATACCTAATTTTAAAACAGTAGAAAAAAGAGATGAATTTTATGATGAATTAGTAAAAGAAATAGAGGTACCAGAAGAATATAAACCTATGTGGAATCAATATAATTATTTGTTAAACATTCCCCAGCCTGCTCAAAGAACAAAAGAATGGTTTGAATTAAGGAATGGTATGATAACAGCTAGTAGTTCAGCCCAAGCAATTGGTGAAAGTAAATATGATAAACCAGATAAACTAGTATTAGAAAAGATAGGTATGGGTGAAAAGTTTAGAGAGAATATGTATGTTCATCATGGAAAGAAATATGAGAAGATTGCAACAATGCTATATGAAAATATATATAATGTAAAAATTGGGGAATTTGGACTAATTCCTCATAAAACTATAAATTTTCTAGGGGCAAGTCCTGATGGTATTGCTATGAATACAACACTTGATGGACAGTTTTCACCACTAGTTGGTAGAATGTTGGAAATTAAGTGTCCTATGACTCGTGAAATTAAGACTGAAGGTAAGGAAGATGATGGTATTTGCCCACATTATTATTGGACACAGGTACAACAGCAATTAGAGTGTTGTGATTTAGATAGTTGTGACTTTTGGCAATGTAATATTAAGGAGTGTAATATAGATGATTGGAAACAAGATGTCGTAACAGTCCATACTGAAGGACAAAATCAAAAAATTAATGTCGATAAAAAAATTACAAAAGGTATTGTAATACAATTACTTCCTAAATTACCAAAATTAGAACGATATGAGAAAACAGAATGGTATAGCAAATATATTTATCCTCCTAAATTGAAGTTTGATAGTGATGAAGAATATATTCAATGGATTGATGATATAAAATCAAACTATATGAAATATTATCCTGATATCGCTAAAGATTACTATTTTGATAAACCTTTATATTGGCGTCTTATGTCATCTCATAATTTCTTGATTAAAAGAGATAAAACATGGTTTGCAACTGTATTACCAAAGTTAACAGCTTTATGGGATCGAGTGCTAATGTATAGAGAAAATGAAGAAGAACGAGATAAATTTATCAAGTCAAAAATTAAACCTAAAAAAGGAGTTGAAGATATGTTTTCAGATTAAAATAATGATTTTTTTATAAAGGGTTGTACAGTTCCAAATTTTAATACAATATGAACTTGCCATTTAGAGTATAATGGATGACGAATATAATATTTTGGTGATGAATATGAAGTAGTAGAATATTTATTTGTTATAACTGTATTATCAAGATTATAAATTGATAATATATTACCATCATCATCTATAAAACGTAACTTTAATTTAGAAATATTAGTAATATCATTATTTTTGAAAATAATAGTATTTTTTTTAATATTAAACCAAAGACTATCTGCTATGATTTTTTTAGGATATAATTGAACTACATTTGATAACTGAGATGATGTAGATAAACAAGAACAAGGTACATTATCTAATTGAAGAAAAATTACTTTATTGGTTATATAAGAAGAATTAATAGAATATTTAAAAACAGTTGTTGATATATTTTTAATAATTCTGAAAACAATGGTATTATCACTGTTTTGAGTAAAGTTAATATCCCAATTATTATCCTCTAATATATAATTACATACTTGAATATTACGTCCATCAATAGTTATATTAGTATCAATTTTAATAGTATTACGAGATGCATCTATTGCAGATATTAAAGATGTATATGTTGATGTTTCAAGTTGTTCATTTATTAATTCATACATATATGGAAGAATAATGTTATCAATATTAATGTATTTAACTGTTTTGATAGTTGGATCTATATTTATAATCATATCATAAGGGTTATTATATAATAATATATCTCTATCCAAACTATCAATAATAACATTTTTTTCATCGATTAAATAAGGTATATTTTTATCATACATATATGGTACTGAATAACCTAATTGGTTAGGATTATAGGAATATTCAGATACAACATGATTAATAGGTACTTTCATAAAAGAATGTATAGATGCTTTTTTAACATCTTGTGCTTTGTAGGTAGAACGACTCATAAGATTTAGATTAAATTTCTTACGATTTAGGAAGTTATTGTTTGACATACTATAAATAAGTTTAAAAATAAAATTCATAATAAAAGCTAAAATAATGGACAATTTGAGATCAATACTCTTATCAAAGACAAATGTTAGTCAGCTATATCAAACATTTATGGTCTCTAATAAATTGATGAATGCTGATATTTCTAAAAAAACACAAATAACTAATCAATTAGTTGGTAGTATGAACGCTTTATATGTTAAAATTGATAAAAGCAAGATTACTTCAAATAATTTACCTAGTCTTATATCTAAATTTAATGAATTAGTATTAAAGAAAATGAATGAAGTGCAAAGACAACCACAAGTTATGCAAAATAGATTACCCAACTCACAAGAGTTACCTGAGAGAGGATTATATGATAAAATGGATTCAAATAAGGATAAAATATCACCACAGGAACGATTACAACAATTACAAGCATCAAGAGATCGTGATATTCCAGATATGCGCAAACAGAGACCTCCTACACCTGATTTTTCATTAGATGGATATGGTAAAAGTAAACCACCTCAACAACAACAGCAACAACCTCAACAACAACAACCTCAACAACAGCGACAAAGACAGCAACAACAAGAACAATTAGTAGAAGAAGATTTTATGGCCTTTAATGGAATTGATCAAAATGATAATATTGATGTGTATGATACTGGAATTAGTATGGATAACTTTGAAGAAGATAATACTCCACTTGATCAAAGATTACGAATGTTAGAACAAGAAAGAAATAACATAGCTAAACCACCACCACCATCAAATGGTAATACAACAATGTCAACACCTATTAATAAACAACCACAAAGAGAACAAAGAGAACAAAGAGAACAAAAAGAAGTACAAAGACAGCCAATTAATAAACCAATTAATAAACCAAGTCAAGTTCAAGCAGTTCAACAGAAATATAGACAACCAATTCAAGATGAACCAAATGAAGATTTAGTACCATTATCGGAAGTTGAATCTATTCTTGCTGAACAAAAAGCTTACTATGAAGGAGAATTAGTTAAAATATCCAAAGTAACAAAACAAACACCTGAAGTTGGAAAATTACGTATGGAAAATGAAATGTTAAAAAAGGAATTAGAAAGAATAAGTGAAGAGGGAAACATAATAAGTGAAGAACAAGAACATAATCTTCAAGTAAAAAAACAGGAAGTAATAGCTGAATTAGAAAAACTACGTGAAAAACATGAAGAGATAGATAATATATTACATAAAAATATAGAGATAGAAAAGAGATTAGATAAAAAGCGAATTATATTACAAAATACGATGGATAAATATGATACAATTGATTATATAGAAGTATTAGATTCAAGTAATGAAAAATATGATGATATAACATCTCAATATACATATGAATTGAACAATATATATGAAGATGTAACAGGAATTGAAATAGAAGGTTTTACATTAACTACACCTTTTAATATAACCAATGAAAACAATACAATATCATGTAATGATAGTATTATAACTGTACCATATGGAAATTATACAATAACATCATTAATAAATTGTATTAATACAATCAATAAAATGTTCAAGTTAGAGATAGAAGAATCTACTGATTATATTAAACTAATAAGTGATCAAGCAGTTGATATATCAGGAACTATTTTAGGTGTATTAGGACTAGAATCAAATAATAATAAACAAACAGTTCATATAGGAAGTAAACAATATTATTTACCACGTGAACAACTAATTCAAGTATTTATTAATAGTATTCATGTATCTACATTACAATTAAACAATGGTAAGGTATATAATTATAACAATATGCCAACTTTGGATGACAATATAGTAATAACTTTTAAAACAGGAACTAATAAAGATATATTACATTATATAAATCATAGATTAGAATTGAAGATAAAGACAAGAAAAGATTTAACTATTTAAATCGAAAGATAATTTTACGGAAATCATTAATAGTTTTATCGTCAATAGGTTTATCTATGATGGTATTAAAAGAGTCGCCTTTCAATAATCTAACAATAAAGTTAATCGAATAGACACCACATTCTGAATTACCACGTTGATGTTGTACCTTATTATATTGTACATCAATAACCTTTTCAACAACATTTTTAGAATTACCAAAGAATTCTAAAGAGCATAGTTCACTATCGGGTTCTTGTTTTTTGATATTATGATAATAACACCAAATAGCGATAGTTTTCATGAGACCAATAATTTGTTTTTTAGGTTTGTGAGAAGAATGGTCTTCTGCAGAATCAAAGAAATATACTTGGTTTTTTCCTAAATCTGCAAATAGACCCATCCAATGTGACCCAGATTGATCATGACGGTCCATATTAAAGACATAACCAATTCGTCGCTTACCATCTTTATACATATTAGATAATGTCTTGAAAAAATTATCAAAACTAATAGGTACCTTTATTTCTTTAAAATCAATTGGTAATGCACCAAAAAAGATAAAGTCCTTATATGCCTCCATATATTGAATCATTACTTGGTTTATATCTGAAGTACTTAACCATTGAAATTTATAAGAGGGACCTTGAGGGCGAAATGTATTATATAACATATCAAAATCATCTACATTTCTAACAAAAGATTCTTGAAGGAGACAAACTTGGTCATTACAAGCTTTATCAAGTTTACTAATAAGCTTACGTAATAAGTCTTTTTTATCATTAGTTACAATTATTTTATTAGCAGTTGTTTTATTGTAACTATTAGCAATAGACTGAAGTTGTTGAATAGAAAAACATGTTCTAGCATCGCTGTCAAAGCGTTTAGACGGAGCACATTTAAGGTCATCATCTTTATCAGTGAACTTATTCATTTATATAATGGGTAGATTATATTTGGATATATTTTGATATATTTTTATCTATACTATTAGATAATGAGCCGCAATCGTGATAACGTAACTCCATTTGATTTTGTAAATCAAACTAATGTACCTTATTCAACGAGTAATTATCCACAACATGCCTCTTTTAACTTTAATGAAAGAATAAATCAGATGGGAATTAATGATATGCAAATACCTGAATATGGTACATCACAAAGACATATTTTATCTAAAGAATATGAAAAACCTAATTTTATACATAATAATGTAACAGATAACACTACCATAGAAAATTTAATAGAATATACAGTGGTAGTAGATAGTGGTGATCGTAATTATTCCAAGTATCCAAATCCATTTAATTATCGTGTATATTTCAATCCACCATCTGGTACTACTGATGCTTATATTCATCGATCATTTGAAAATGTAAAATATATTAAAATGGAAACCGGTATTTTACCTAGAAAATATACTATATCAAGAACTTCTATAACACCTATTGCAGCTGGTAATATTACTATTCTATTAAATACTGGAACAATTAGAGCTTCAAATACTACTTTTAATTTAACATTAGATTTAAGTGGTAATTATACCATAATAGAAGACTATCTAGTAGGATTATTAAGAACAATTACTTTTGGTATTACAAAAACATACCCAGAAGTGATTGATACAACATATGAAGTACAATTTGATGCATCAAATGCAGTTGTTAGTGCATATAAATATACTCTAAATACAGAAACATTAGAGAGTGATAAATTTTTATTATTAAAAATAGATGAATATCAAGATGTGAATGAGATGGCAACTAATCAAGAGGTATCAAAATCATTTAGTATATTATTTCCAGATTTTGTAAATGGTGATTTTCTGTATACAGACACACATTATGTGGATAAAGTATTTAGATTTTCTAGTTTAGGTAATGTGAAAAATTTTACAATATCAATACAAGATTCAAAAGGAAATCAGTTAGTTCCATGCCCATCAGACTTTATTGACAGTCATGTTCCAGTTAACTCGAGTATTAAAGATACTAGAGATATAAATGGAAATTTAGTAAGAGATTATAGAGCAAAAACTAATTATATTAGACATCCTTTATATGAGAAATTACAGAACATATTAATGTTCAAAATAGGTGTAGTTGAAAATGATATTGATAGGGCTATATTTAATTAAAAGTACTTTTTTAAGCTGTAATATTTATCTATTATTTATTAAATGTCAGAAACATTAATAAATAATCCATTATACAAATATTTTTTATCGGTACAATTTGGAGGGAAGGAAATACAAAAGTGGAAAACATTACAACATAATGGAGTTCTATTTCCACCAGAATATGTTCCTCATAATATACCTATTTTAGTAAAAGGGAATCCTATAAAATTACCACTTTTAGCAGAAGAATATGCTACTTTATATGCTAAATATATAGATAGTGAATATATAAGACATGCTTCTTTTCGACGTAATTTTTGGCGAGACTGGAAATTAACTATTAGAGGTCTGAATATATTTTCTCTTGATGATTGTGACTTTACTTTAATCCGAAAACATATCGATAAACAACGTGAAATTTTAGCAAATTTATCAAAAGAAGATAAATTAAAAATTAAAGAAATTAAGGATAAACAAGCAGAACCATACAAAATAGCTATAGTAGATGGTCAACCACAACCAGTAGGTAATTTTAGAATGGAACCTAGTGGTATTTTCTTAGGTCGTGGAAATCATCCTAAATTAGGAAGTATTAAGAAACGAATATATCCAGAAGATGTAACATTAAATTTAGGAAAGGAAGCACCAATTCCAAGTACAATACCAGGTCATAAATGGGGAAATATAATTCATGATAAAATAGTTGAATGGTTAGCATCTTGGAAGGATCCAATTAGTAATAAAGTTAAGTATGTTTGGTTGGCATCACATTCAGATCTACGTATGCAAAGTGATAAAGATAAATTTGAATTAGCTCGTAAACTAAATAAGATAATTAATGAAATTCGTCAAAAGAATCAAGAGAATATGACATCAACTGATCCAACTACAAGACAACTTGCTACAGCATTATATTTTATAGATATATTAGCACTTAGAGTAGGAAATGAAAAGGGTGAAGATCAAGCGGATACAGTAGGTGTAACATCTTTACGTGTTGAACATATCCATTTATTAGATGACAATACATTCAGAATTAAATTAGATTTCTTAGGTAAAGACTCTATTAGATATCTTAATGAATTAAATGTAGATGAACAAGTATATAAAAATTTAAAAGAATTTATAACAAATAAAACCAAAGATGATGAATTATTTGAACTTGTTAATTCAATGGCAATTAATAAGTATCTTCAAACATTCTTTCCAGAATTAACTGCCAAGGTATTCCGTACATATAATGCATCTTATATGTTTCAAGAAGAGATAACAAATATTAATAAAAAATATAAGAGTTATGACAAAGCAGATAGAATGCAAGTTTTAATGGATTTGTATAATAAAGCGAATATAAGAGTTGCATTGTTATGTAATCATCAGAAAAATGTACTGAAAGGATTCAAAGATCAATTACAAAAGATAGATTCTAAAATACTTGAATTAAAACAAAAAAAATTAACAGCAAAAAATCCGAAGAAGATCCAAGAAATAATAAAAAAATTAAGATATAAAAAGGAGGTTAAACATCAGTTAAAAAATATATCATTAGTAACATCAAAAACAAATTATATAGATCCTAGGATAACAGTATCATTTATGAAGTTTCATGATATCCCAATAGAGAAAATGTTTAGTAAGACATTAATGGAAAAGTTTAAATGGGCATTTGATGTACCAGCTAATTGGGTATTTTAAATATTGAAAAAATATATGTCTTGTACGTCTTATCATAAATATATATGATAAGATGGCGAATAAACGCGAATTGCAGTCTATTAAGACAAAGTCCCAAAGCCAACATGTTAAGGTTAACAAAGAGGCTTTATTGAAACTACTTGAAATCAGATTAGGTAAGGATGCCATAAGTGAGCCTGATAATGAGCCTAATAATAAAGGAAATTATATGATAAAGAAAAATGCACTTGTTTCGTTGTTCAAGAAAGATAATGAATATATTGATAGTTTTATTAAACAAGAAGCAAATAAGTGGCAGACATGGGTATCTATTGATACCTTTATTAATTTTATCAAAAATGAGGCAACAGCGACAAATCTAGGTAAATATACTCAAGGATTTTATCATGTCTATATGGATTACATTCATGCAATGTTTGATATCAAAAGTACTCATATTGATGAAGTCAAACAAGACGAACTTGGACTTCCAGATTATTCTCGTATTAAGAAAAATAATTTTGAGCTCTATAAGCTAATTTACCCAGCACGTATGGAATTTATGTTTGCATGGTGGATTATGAATATTACACGTAAATATGTATCAAAGTATAAGTATAACGTAAATATATCCTTTCAGGAACGTATTGGTGGAAAAGTTTATGATATTGTAATTGAACCTTTTGATATTGTTATTGAGTATCAGGAAGCAAAGAGTAATCATACTGATTCTGTAAATGATATTGATAAGAAAGCAATTATAAGAGCTGAAGCTAAAATTATTGAGTATTTTCAAGAGGCACTTTATAATAAGGATACCTATGAATATCTAGAGTACTTTTGGACAGAAAAATTACAACGTCGTATTAATCAATTTCTTATTAAAGATCATGATAATAACAACTTTATAAATGATTACATGTTTAGTAAGTTTATAGATATCATTCAAAAACAAAAAGTAGTCTTACAAAAGAAAGTTTTAAAAAGTGATAATACCGATAATATTAATATTCGTATTCAAGAAATGGAGTCCTTGTTAATAGGTGATAATGAAATTATTAAAAAAGTATTTGAATGGAAAGATAAAGAACGAAAGGCTGAACAAAATACAAATGAGGATATATATATTATATCTTCAGATGATATTGCATTATTACTCAATATAAGTACAAGTAAGGGTAAGCAAATTATCATTACTAAAATGAATGAACTTGTTATTGCACATAAAAAAAGAGAAAAGTATTATACTGATTGGAGTGGATTAATTACGTTTCTAATCATGGTAAAATCAGATGAATTAAAAATTAGTAATATTGTAAAACGTACTGTAACAGATTATCTTCTTATCACCCAAAAAAATTATGATAAATATGTAATAGATGAATTAAACCAATATTATCAGGATATACTACGCAATATTATGGATGATTTTAAACGTCGTGAAGATTGTACTGTAGAAAAAATGCGTTCAAAATATGAGCGAGATATTACAATGTTATCAGAAAGAAATGCAGAGCAATATATACAACTTAAAGATTGTAAGAAAGTATTACGAATGGTTCAAAACCGAGAGTTTAAAATGCTTCCTGAATTAACAAAAATTATTGATAATACAAAAAATATTAAAATACCCAATATAAAGCGAGCTACCGATAAAATTACAAAATGTAGCAAGGAAATTATGGATATGTCAGAAAGGATTGAACATTATAAGGAAGTTTCATCATATGATTTAAATGATGAAATGATTATAGATAAACCTATTATTAATAATATTCCAGATATCATTTATACAGGAGTTGTAAAAGATAAGGTTAGTATTGGTAAACTAAAGTCATTTTTTGATAGGTACAAAATTCCAATGTATGTTATTAAAACTATAACTGATGAATTATGTCCTTGTGCAAAAAATCCAAGTGCTATCTATAGAATTAAAATAACCGAGTTTGATGAAGATGATGAAGATAAAGATTATGAAACCGAAGATGATGATGATGATGATGATAAATCAAAAGATAGTGATACAGAATCTGATGAAGATGATGAAGATGATGAAGATGATGAAAGGGAAAATATTGGTATTTAATCAGCTTCAAAATCTATACCTTTTTTTTTAAGTATTTTAAGAACATTTTTATACTTATTACCATTAAGAGTTTCTATATATATAACATTATCAGCACATAATCTCATAAATTTTTCGACATCTTTTATATGAAAGCGTCTATTTTCAAAGTCATCAGGATAGTAATTTACACGAATACCAACAGTATCTTTAAAACTTAATTTTCCACTTTCTAGTATCTTATATATTTCTATTTTTATGCTAAAAATAAATTCACCTGTTTTTAATCCATTTAAATTTGTATAAAGAGATATATCTGCAATACGTTTTCCTGCATAATATTGTTTTTTTTCTACTGTCATTTTCATTAAATCTCTAGGAGTATCATAACCTTTCATTGGTTTAAAATCTGTACGATCTACCATTACATAAAATGATTCTAACTCTTTTTCTTCTAGTGTCTTTTTTAGTTTCTTCAGATACTTTTTAATATCAAACTCACTCATAAATATAATATAAAATAATATTATATTTATATCTAATCACTAATATCTTAATCAAAAATATAAATGCTATAGAATAAAATAAAAGATATTAATTCTGTTCAAAATTAATACCTTCTTTCTTTAAAATTTTAATAATTTTTTTATACCATTGACCATTTAATGTTTCAATATAAAGTTTTCCTTCAGCACATAAACGCATAAATTTTTCAACATCCCTAAGATGGAATGGTTTTTTTTCAAAGTCATCAGGCTCATAATTTATCATTACACCTACAGTATCATTTATAGATTGACTTAATTTTCCATTTTCCTTAACTTTATAAATAACAATCTTGGTACTAAACACAAAGTCTTTAATATTATATTTTTCAGGTGCCTTGTAATATTTTAATCCCTTTATATTAGGATATAATGAGATATGAGCAACACGTTTACCAGCATAATAAGATGCCCTCTCTTTGAACATTTCCTGTGTTTCCTTCCATTCTCCTTTGATAGGTTTAAAATCAGTTTGATCAGCCATAACAAAGAAACTAAAAAATTCTTTCTCCTCTAGTGTCTTTTTTAGTTTCTTCAGATACTTTTTAATATCGAATTCACTCATATTTGATATATATAGCTAATTAATCATCTATAAATTCAATACCTTTATTTTTTCAATATATTATTAATTATTAATATATTAAATAAGAATCAAACTCGTGATAAAGTAGGTATAGGTATTTGTTCATCAACTACATAATTACCCATATATTTTTCATTAGTATTTATTTTACCTAATGGATAATCTAATTCAAGATCATAAATGATACGTGTTTCAGGATTAAACCAATATTCTTTAACTTCAGAATATCCCTTAATAGTTTTCATTACACCTTTAACCTTAAATACTTTGACCTTCTTTTTAATGACATTATTACTATTCAATCCATTGTTAATTTTTTGATCATAATATAGGTCATCTTTATAAGCTGGACCTATGAATTTATCAAATAATGCTTTTTCTTCAAAACGGAAACATTCATATTCGCCATCAAGCATATTATGGCTTTTAAATAATTCACAATCAACTGCTGCTTCACGAATAGTTTGAAGGAAAGTATCAATTAAATTATCTTTCTCATTAGCTAGTTCAGCTATTCTAATATCAGTTGTTATTTTACTACCTTCTTGAGCTCTAACTGCATGATATCTAAATATATCTACTTTACGTTCATTCATAGCTAACATTCTATGTGAACACATACGTACTGCACGACCTATTAATTGTTTAATACGAACCTCATTCCAATATGGTTCAAGAATATGAACTTGTCTTACGTTTAATAAATTAATACCTTCTGAACCAGCAGCAGAAATCATAATAATTTTAATAACTTTACCATTAACATTTTCAGGTGTATTAAAGGATTTAAGATTCTTAGAACGGATTTGTTTATCGATATCACCATGATATTCAACAAAAGTACCTGAAGAATAATTATTGGAATCTCCATAAACACCATAGCCAAAGTATTTTAAATATATTTTAAATAGTTCCAAACCTTCCATTTTAACATAATTTGAATATATAATAACAGGACCTTTAGAACGTAGTAAATAGAATGGAATAGCGGTCATCTTACAAGAACTTGCATACATTGCTTCTAATAGCTTACTTTTCTTATGATCTTTCCAAAAAGCGACGAATTTAAGTTTATATTTATTTTTAAAGGTTTCAATATCATCAAAAATAGTATGTTTTAATTTAACATCTTCATCATGTAGTTTACCTAAATAAGAATCAAAAGCATTTAAATACCTACTAATTTCAGCTAAATAAAGATTAATACTTTGTTTTTTCTTAGATTTCTTTTCTATATCAATCAATTTCTTAGCTTTTCCCTCTGCAACTAATTTACTTTCACCTAAATTGAGATCAAATTTAGATGGTCTAGGACGGTTTTCACCGTTTAAATCATCACCTAAATTAGGAAAAACAAAATTACATGCTTGACGAGAATAAGAACTATATAATGTTTGTTGACTGCTAGTCATAATACGTTTTTTTTCTAATTGTTCTTCTATTTTTTCAAAATAAGAATATATTCTTTCTTGATAACTGCTCATAGGTAAATATTTTTTAATAATATGTTTTGAAGCAAATAATTGGGGATCAGCACCAATATAATAAGATACTAGACCTAATATACGACGTTGAAACATATTTTTATTATCTGGATTGAGAACCATTTTACCACCTTTGGTAGATATATAAATATCATTAAATTGAGATTCATTTTTTGGGAAGGTATCTGGACGTAGAAGATTAAAAATTAAGGCAAGTTCATATGGTGTATTTACAGTAGGTGTACCTGAAAGTAATATAACTCGAGTATAATCATTTTCTTTCTTTTCATTTACAATATAATCATAAATGGTAAAAGCGCGACGACCATAACCAGATACAATATTATTATAAACATTTTTAATAAAATTATGAGCTTCGTCAATAATATACATATTTTTCTTATTAGCATCAGCTGTTTTTAGTTTTTCCAAGAATACTTTATCAGCATTAGGAGCATCATAATGAATAAATTGTATATTATTCATTCTATCGGCATTATCTTGTTTTGGAACCCATCTTTGTAAATCTTTTAACCAAGGATCATCTTTAAGAGAAGCTTTTATAAGAACAAAAACATTCCATAGAGGAGAGTAATTATATAGAAGATTATAAATGTTAATTGCAGTTACTGTTTTACCAGAACCTAAACCGTGATAAACTAAAATATTACGATATGGTGATCTATAATCAAGGTAAGAGGCAAGAAACTTTTGATAATCGCGAAGTTCGTTAGTATTAGGTTTTCTAGGAGCATTACATGGATCTTCATCAGTAGCATGAATAATAGGTGGTAATTTATACTTTTTAAAATTATGTAAAACCCATACTGGAAACAATCTTCCATTAATTTTTAAATCAATATAATTGTCAGTCATTAATCTAATATATATAATATAATAGATGAATAAAGATTTATTACATTAGTTGAAGGGTTTTTTGAACCTTGTCAGCTAATTGAGTACGTGTAGTAGCAGCTTGTGTTCTGATTTTACCTATTTGAGTCTTAACATCAGCTAATTGACTTTGAAGTTTTTGAATTTCAGTGTTACTGTTATCACCAGTACTCTTAAGATTAGACATAATATTGGTAATACCTGTTTCTATATCTTGTAAATTAATAGATTGGATTTCTGTAATTATATCGACAATAGCATTTAAATCTTCTTGTATATCACCAGATGATGATGCTTGAGTACCAGGAGAAGAAGTCTTTTTTGAACCTTTTGTAAAAAAAAATCTTTTTGATTTTGGTGATTGTGATTTTGGTGATCTTGTAGATTTTGGTGATTTTGGTGATCTTGGTGATCTTGGAGATTTTGGTGATCTTGCTGCTGGTGATGCTTTTTTAGAACCAGGACTTAATTTATTTTTCATAGAACTAATTTTATTAGTTAAACTTTTACCAGTAGAACCTAATTTTTCACGTGCTGATTTTAAACGATCACGTATAGAACCACCATCTAAAACCACCATAACATTAGTTAATTTATTGGTTTGACCAGAAACAAGTTCATTTGAAACAGATGATAGTAATCCTAATAGTTCATTAGCCCGAGAATTATATTTGTGATATTTTGTTAATTTATCTTGAAGATATGTATTTAGATGACTCATAGATATATTAAATATAGATAAATTATTTTGTTTATCTATGTTACACTAATATTATAACACTAATATTACACTAATATTATAACACTAATATTACACTAATATTATATTTATTCATCATCATCATTAGTTAGTTCTCTTAAAGGATTTGATATATTTGTAACTTCATTTTGTAAACGATCTTTTTGTTTACCTAATTCACGTCTAATTTGACCAATAATATCTTGTAAAGTAGTTATATTTTCAGCCATATCACCAGTGTCACCAGTTTGTATTTTCTTACAGTTTGCTAATTTAGTGCGGATTGTATCAAATTGAATATTTTCAAGCTCATTTAATACTTCTTTTATTTGCATAATATTTTCTTTTGTCTCGTCATCTAATTTTTTAATACTTTCTTGATTAATTTTAAGTTTTCCACCAAATTGGTTCATTTTACCAATGGCTTCAATTTCATTTAATACATTATCAGCGATACTTCTAGCATGTTTGTATTGGCTTAATTTGTCATTCATATAATCAGACAACATTATATACTATTATAAAAGAAATTATTATTCAAGAACCATTTGTTCTTTGATGATTTGATTATATTTATAAAGAGCATACATAGCACATTTTTGTTCAGCCTTTTTCTTATTCATGTCACTAGATTCACATATAATATTACCCATAAAATCCTTTACACCCATAGTAAATATACGTTTATGAATAGGACCATCTGCTTTAACCTCAACATATAGAGGATATGACCATTTATTTTTATGATAAAAACGTAATAGTTGATCTTTATAATTAGTATCTTTATAAAGAATTTCAGCATAATCAACCTCAGTTTCCAAAATAATATTCATAAAAGTTTTACAAATTTCAAAGCCCAAATCAAGATATAAAGCACCCATAAAAGCTTCAAAACTATCCTCTAAAAATTTATGTGAATGTCTACCATTATTATCTTCTAATTGTTTACTAAGAATAATATAGTGATCTAAACCTAATCGTTTAGCATATCTTGCTAAAGAATCCTTATCTTCTATTTTTGTTTTAATACGTGTTAAGAAACCTTCATCTTCCTCATAAAAACGACGAAATAAGTATTCAGAAACAACACACTTAATAATAGTATCCCCTAGAAATTCTAACCTCTCATTAGATTCATCAAATAGTTCCAAAGTATTATTAGTTCGACTATTTTTTAATACATCTGGATCAATTAAATTGTATTCACTTCTTACATATGAACGATTTGTTAATGCAGTTTGATAATATTTAACATCTTTAACATGAACATCTAAATTGAATCTCATAAACAATCTTTGAATATCATCACTAGAAATAAGAACATTTATGGGATTATAGGGTATTTCTATTACAGCTTGCATTTTTACTTTTTTACACTCTTTAAATAGATATAAAAGATAAACCTTTATATAGTTACTATGGTTGCCATAGTTCTATAAAATGTATATTTCAATATTATTGATTCCACCTATATTTTTATTATTTTGTATTATTAAATCATTACTTAGAATTGATAATGAGTTAGAAGATTCAAATATATCAGAGGATACTGTTAGTCTACCTGATAGTGATAGCGATGAAGAAGCAAGTATTACTAGTACTAATATAAATAGTGGTGCTAGTGATGCTAGTTCAGTAACACAAAATAATAAAAAATCCATACTATCCCTAACAGATTGGATGGAAAACCAAGAGAAAAATGATTAAATAGCTAAAATATCATCAGTATCGCTATCACTAATAATATTATTTACATATAATTTTTTAGGATTAGTAATTGTATTACCGGATGAATTTTCAAAGTTAATTTTATATTTTTCAGCATTTTTATCATCTTCATTAGGAGTATAACGAAGAATTACAGCTAATCCGCGTTTTTTACGATTTAATCTTCTAGTATGTGAATCAACTTTAGGATTTACTGTTTTACCATAACATTCTAATATAAATTCTTGATAAGGAGACTTATCCATAACTGTTATATTTTTTTCTGTTAAATACTTTTTACGAGTATCTAACAAAGTATATAACATATTTTCTATTGTTTTAGCTTCTTTTTTAAGTTTATTAATATTACAGTAATGTAAATCTATTAAAAGATACAATATTAGAAGAATAAATGTACCCATTTTCATAGTATTATTAATGTCAGTAGGTTCTTTTTCACCACCTAATAGTTCTTTATAAACACCACCTAATTGAATACTTTTAAATTTATTATCAGAGTATGTTACAGAATGATAGGGTAAACATATACGATTATGACCAACTAAAGTTAATACAGGATAATTATCATAATAATAAACAACACGTCTATCCCAAAATTGAAAAAATGGCCAATATTCTTCTACTCTAATTTTATATTTTTTTGTTATTAATTTATATATATTATTACTATCTTCTTTTAAATTTGTTGACATACAAACTAATGGTTGATCAGTGTTAATATGTTTTTCTTTTGTATTAATATAATAATTATAAGCTATACTACCTAGATGTATTAATGATGGTATATTCTTTATCATATCAAAAACAAATCCATTAATTTTAGAAGGTGGTGGAAAATCAGGTTTACCTTTATGTAAATCTAATGGATAGTATTTAAGAAGCATATTAGCACGTGAAAATGTTTTATCTTTCAAACGCCAATAACTGAGTAAAGGATCATTATATTGACGTAAAATATCTACTAAAATAAAAGAAGGATGTGTATATTGAAAACCATTAATAGTTAATCGAGGCATATTATTATAAATATGTTTAGGCATATAAGATATATCACACATATTTTCAAATTGAACAAATATAGAAAATGTTTCTTCATGTTGAGCATCGCTCCCTGCAACATACTCAAAATCATTCCTTAATAAATCACATAATTCTATCATATCCATTATAGGCTCTGGTGTATAAAATTCAACATCTTTTGTAACCTCCTCTTTTTCACTATAAATTCTTTCTTTTGATGTTTTATTTTTAATGAGTTCATTATAAGCAGTACCACCATAAATGACACGTTTTTTTTCTTTTATAAAGTTCATAATAATTTTTTTAGCTTTAACTTTTTCTATAAAAGTAGGAAATAAAGTATTGTCTTTTATATCAGTTGCAAGATCAACTATAGAATCAAGTTTATCAGTTATAGCCTGAATATCAATATCTCGATATAGATCCATTAAAATTACATATATAAAAAATTCATATAATTTCTTATAATAGGTCAAGTTGTGGAAGAGGAGATATTTGACAACCATAAAAGTTTTCTAATTCAATAACACTCTTAGGTTTATTACCACTTGGTTCTAAAACAAAGTTTACTGCTACACCCTTACGTCCATATCTACCTGAACGACCTATACGATGAATATAATTCTCTTTATTATTGGGTAAATCATAGTTGAATACCATTGAAACACTTTGAACATCTATACCACGTGCTAATAAATCTGTAGCGATTAAAACACGAGTTACACCTTTACGGAAGTCAGCCATAATACTATCACGTTCTACCTGAGACATAGTACCATAAATACAAGAGACAGTAAAGCCATTCTCTCGCATTTGTTCACAGATATAATCTACTTTTTCCTTACGATTTACAAAAATAATAGATTGTTGAATAGAAATATTACTATAGATATCAATTAAACACAATATCTTATCTTGTTCTTTTTCTAAAACAACATAATATTGTTTAATACCTGCTAATGGTAACTCCTCATTCTTCATTAATAGACGTTTTGGGCTATTGGTAATATTTTGAACAAAACTTAAAACATCAGAAGGAATTGTTGCAGAAACTACTATTGTTTGACGTTCTACTGGTAAAAAGCTTAAAATATCTTTTAATGTAGTCTGAAATTCATTACTTAATGTTAATAGCTCATCTGCCTCATCTAAAATTAAAAGAGATAAAGTATTACAAGATATTTGTTTACGACGGAATAAATCAAGAATACGTCCTGGTGTTGCAACAACAATTTGTTCACAATAACGTTGACTTTCACCATAACTCATATAACCACTAGCACGTTCAGTTCCAGATAATTTTTCACCAGTACGTAACTTTGTACTACAACCACGATGTAGTGCTACAGAAATTGGTGAGTATTGAGCAATAGTACAAATAATATTATAAGTTTGAACGGATAACTCTCTAGTTGGACTAATAATTAATACCTGCATATTTTTAATATTTGATTTAACTTTTTCAATAGAACCAATACCAAATACACCAGTCTTACCAGAACCAGCACAGGCTTGAATAATCATATCATTGTTGTTTAAAAAAGGCACTAATGCCTGTTTTTGAATCTCGGATGGTTTTTCCCATCCATATCCATATATTCCACGTAGCGTTTCCGCTCTCAACTTTAACTCTTCAAAGTCATTAAAACTTTCAGGAATCTTGAAATCCATCGTATCTAAGCATACTTTATTAAAGTTATTATTTTTTAAGTGGGTTCATAATACAAGAAATATACCTATAACGGTATGTATTAGTTTACCGATAAGTGTAAACTTTTTATCAATGTTATTCATCAAATGTAACAAACCAAGATGAGGAAACTTGGTAACATCTATTATTGGCTTTCCTGATACATTACCTTGGATGCTCAAATCCTCAATATTAAAAGGTATATTATCAATTGTTTCTTGTGTAATAGTATTAACATCCATAGCTATTTGTTTCAGATTAGGTACATCTATAATACCCATTATAACTTTATCATTAAACTTAAGATGTTTCAGCTGACGATTTTCTGAAGAACAAAACATATTTATAATATGATTTGTTTTTGAATAAGCTATTAAAGTTAAATCACATAAACAAGGAAACTTTGAAATATCAAATAACAAGTTACTTGTTATTTGAACCATAAGATTAATTTTATGTAAAGTATATGGTAACATACGTATAGTATCCTTTGATATTGTCATACTGTGAAGTTCTAAAATAGAAAGTTCAGAATGCCAATCAAATGGAATTACATTGTTAGAAAGACTTATATGTTTAACATTTGTGTTTGTAGAATTTATACGTATTTTTTTGATATCATTAATATTGTCAAACTCAAATCTAACTAATTTTGGAAATGATGATAGGTTGATACCCCAAAAATTGAATCCAAAATCAAACTTACTACGAATTAGTATTACCTTACAACGAGAAAATATAATATTCATATCTTTTAATGTGTCATTATCAAGATATAATATATGATCCATTTCATTTATATAATTAATCTCAAAATGTTCTAAATTTTGGGCACATATGGCTATAGTCCGAATCATCTTGCTAAAAAATACTGATGATGCCTTAGTATTTGATTTTATATCAGGTAAATTAGATGTATCTATTTTTATAATTTTACATGTATTCATCTTGAAAACAAATATTTCAGATGATAATGTTTCATTTAATTCTATTACTTTATAAGCTAGTTCATTGTTAATGGTCATGCCAATATGACCATTATCAACATAATCAACATAACAGTTACCTAGTTCGGCAATGTTGATAATCATATTATTAAAATATTCATAAAAGTGATTGATAAACGATCCTAACAAACTACCGATAGTATCTAATCTTTCGATATTAACTGTATTGATATAAGCCAAGTTATCTAAATAATCATTAATAATAGCGGCTTTCACTTTGGTAATTCCAATATTATTAGCAATTAGTAGTTCATAACGTTGAAAAATACAAGCTGAATTATCATCATATGACATAAATTTAATATCTGGAAATTTTTCTAATACTGAAGATATTTCATCATTTGGGATATGAATTTCGACATAAACACCAAGAGGATCAATACCATCCCAATCTAATATATTTTTGGACATGATACTAACATCTATTTTATTAGCATAGTTTATAATACCTTCATTATTAAGACAATAGATAGCTTTTAAAGATTTTGAAAGATTATCTAGATTTATTTCTGTATTTTTGTAAGTAGTACGTATAAATATTTTATTATAGAACATGAAGATAGGACTAATATCATGGATTGAGTATATTTTGCTCATACATGTGTGGATGTTATGAACAAGGTGTTTGATCAAAGCACGATTTGCCCATGATATAGAGTTTTGATTGTTTTCTTGACAAGCCACCATTGTACCTTTGTACTTTTAATATCTTGATACTTTTCCTATTATATGTTTATAATATGGAGATAGTATGATATATATTTTTCAATAATTATCAATATATAAAAGAATAAATATATTATATATAGCAAAAAAATGAGTATCTGTAAGAATTTATTAATAGGATTAAGTGGAAAGATGGGAAGTGGAAAAAACTATATAGCAGAGAAAATATTGCCTATTATTTTGAATAAGATGATAACAAACATTCAATATTATTATATTGCATTTGGGGATCAAATGAAGGTTGAAGTTGGTTGTCGAAATAAAGATTTATCATATGATTCATTATTTAATGAAAAGACAAAAGAGGTAAGACAGATGTTACAAGAATATGGAACAAAAAATGGACGTGATAAATATGGAGAAGATATATGGATTCGTTCATTAAGTTTATGGATGGAAATATATAAAAATAGAACACCTAATAAGAACAATATATTTATTGTGACTGATGTGAGATTTAAGAATGAAGCACAATGGATTAAACAACATGATGGTATTTTATTAAGGGTAAATGCACCTAATAGAACAGTATCAAGAGTTAAACAGGAAGGTTCTGAAGATATACAAAATCATCTATCAGAGACAGATTTAGATAATTATCCTTTTGAATATGTGATAAATAATGATATAGAAGAACAAAATAATGTATTAAATAAATTACGAGAGATAGCAATTAAAGAGAGTAAAGAAAGGACAAATTTTGCATGAAAGTATGATACAACAAATTTTAGTCTGACTATCAGACCAACAAATTTTCATTTTCCCACGACCAAAGGACCAAAGCTTGTACAACTAGTACAGCTTGATGCTGATTTTCTTAATCAGGAATGCGATATCATCGTGCTGATTCTTGAGGCTCAGCATTTCCTCCTCGAGATCGGTCTCCGACGCGATCAGTGCTTTCATTGCTTCGTCGGTAGTAGAATGATTCATACCAGCCTTTTGAATCTGCCACTTCTTGAACTTGAGCTGGTTTTTCATATCTTTGATCTGATTGTTGAGCTCTAAGACATGTTTGTCAAGGAGCAAAATGTTGGTCTGGATGTCACCCGAAATCGACATCTGATTGTATGCTCAGTAATGTATACCTTAGGATGCTTTGGATGTCTTGTGATGTATGAAAGCAGGCTTTGGGGAGTTATAGGTATGGATATGCTATTTGGTTATTTAATCAATTTTTTTTGTTAAAATAAAAGGATATAATAAATAACGTAAATATACATGTAGGTAACATGTATAAAAAAAGGGTTCTCGTATGAGAAGTGAAAGCTTAGGAGTAAAGCTTGGTAATCTGGTTTTCCAGATCATCAGCCTTGGTGCAAAGAGATTTAATCTCTTCTTCGATTGCATCTTGCTCCGTAAAAAGTTTATCTGCTTCCTTGTGATCAAAACCTACAGTTATTTCAGCCTGCTTGATCACAAAGTTTTTCATCTTGAGCTCGTGCTTCTTTTTCTTGACTTCGTTAGTAATCACTTCAATCTTTGCGAGAATATCATCAACTGCATTCTTAATCAAAATTTTCTTGAGATCCTCAGAGATGGTAGTCATTTAGACTGTTTGATGAAGCTGTTAAGAAGGTTGAAAGTTGGTTCACGATTGATTGAGGCTTTCTTGTGGTATCAGATAAGGGAGTGCTATGTAATTTTTTTTTCAATTTTTATTAAAAAAGACAGAGTCGTTAGACGAGATCAATTTATATATATATGAGTAAAACTACATATATAAAAAAGGTGCATATTTCCAAAGGAAATGTATTATTTTTATAATGAAAAATTAAGAATGCACAAATGTTACGAGCTAAAAAAAGTAATCTAAGACATGCGTTCATTACGCATCTTGTTAATAAGATCTGTGACATCAGGCGGCTTGGACCCAGAGCCCTGAGAAGGAACTGGCGTAGTCGTAGTTGTGACCATGACTGGGTTAGACACGATCGAAGTTGATAGTTGATTGTACAAATTATTAATTTTGCTCACAATGTACGGCATCCGATTAGTAAGGGCGATCTTGTTACAATTCATTTCGTCGATATTAGTTATGGCATTTGTACGTTCAAATGGCTTGAACATTTTCGTCAAGCTAGTATATTCTTCCTGCTGCTGTGGAGAAAGGCTTGGAATTGATGCAATAAACTTTATTTTGTTTTGCATATCAGGAAAGGCAGAATCAAACTGTATAATCGCGTTTTGCGAAGCAGCTGACATGCCGCTTGAACCGAACATGACAGGCATGCCATAGATTGCAGACGTACCCGAGTTCATAGGGAGGCCAAAATGGAACATCTTGGGAACTGTTTCAGGAACTGTTTCAGGAACTGTTTCAGGACGGGTAGGGTCGTGTTATCAGTTAAAGGAAGTACTATGCAAATTTTTTTTCAATTTTTATATATGTCAGTAAAACTGACATATATAAAAAGAGACAGAGTCGTTAGACGAGATCAATTTTTAATTAATACTTTATAAATGAACAAGATGCACAAATGTCAATCAGCTAAAGAAAAGGTACAGGTAATGCATTGATTCAAAACTACATACGCTCGTTATGTAGTTTGCGAAGCATAGCAGCGATTTCAGGTGGCATGGAATCTGAACCCTGTGAAGTAGGAACTGGAGTAGTCGTAATAGTTGTTACGACTGTAGGAAGAGTTCTGGCCATGAGTGGATTGTACATGGCCATACCCGACACCAGGTTGTAAAGGTTGTCGATTTTAGTCTTTACAGACTGGAGACGGCTGCTAGCGCTGATTTTTTCGGCATTAGCCAATGTAATATTGGCTTTGCAATTGGCAATCTCAAGAGGAGAAAACTCTGATTTGATGTCGTAGTACTCTTTCAGAAGCTGCGGTGACAGATTGGAAATTGATGAGAGGTAGTTCATCTTCTTCTGCATATCGGGGAACTCGGCATCAAACTTTGCAATTGCAGAAGACTGATCCGCCGTCAAACCAGTCGGATAGCCCAAGAAGGGAGTACCCATTGAAATGGGCACAGGCATGATAATGGGCATGGGGATCTTCGTAGGGATAGGCATAGCCATACCCATCTGAAAATCGGGGTTGAACATCGCAAGCGGATTCACGTTGGACGTGAAAAAGGGGAAGTAGGACATTCTTTCTAGGCTGTGTTTCAGCTGTGTTTCAGCTGTGTTTCAGCTGTGTTTCAGGTGTGTTATCAAGCATTGAACATTGTCTCATGTTTTTTTTTCAATTTTTATTAAATCAATTTAATTGATTTAATAAAGAGAGGGTATATTTCCTTTGGAAATGTATTCAATTTTTAATTAATAGATTATGTAATAATCTATTAATTAAAAAGAGACAGAGTCGTTAGACGAGATCAATTTTTATTAAAAAGAGACAGAGTCGTTAGACGAGATCAATTTTTATATATATGAGTTTATTCATATATATAAAAATTAGGTGAGACGTAGGTCAAGATCAATTTTTATTTTCAGCTAAGTCTCTAGATGATATCATTTTTTTATGATTATTTATATAATAATAAAATGCAGCATCGATGTATAGAGCAGGCATTATCTTCTGAAAAAATCTCTAAAATAACCCGTATGGCATACTTATCAAGTAATGCGTATAAATATGCTGATATTAACAATTTACCTCCTAAAGCTATTAAAAGATACAAGCGTATTTTGGTTTATACAAAGCCAGAAGATAAACATCATATAATAGTTGTAAGAGGGTCTATGTTATTAAAACGTCCTCAAGATCTTCTTATGAATATTAATATGAAAAATGTTTTGTATAATGAATATCGTTTTCATAAAGGTTTTTTTGATGAAGCTGTTAAAATTAAAAAAGAATTAACTGATAAAGGAGTACTAGCAGACGGATATACTATTGATTTAACAGGACATTCCTCTGGTGGTTGTATTGCTTGTATATTAGCTATGTTAACTTATGAATCAACTAACCAAGTTAATGAAGTTATAACTTTTGGTCAACCTAAATTTATAAAAGATGTTTATGGATGTCCACTTAATTTTACAAGAGTGGTTAATATAGCTGATCCTATACCTATATTACCTATTTGGGACTATAAACATATTGGTCAAACTATTATTTTAGATGTATATAATCAAGGTAATTTACCAAAGTTATCAGCTCATGATATGAAAAGTTATATAAACAACTTAGTATTGGACTTTATGCGGCCTATATAGTATGTTACCATATTTTTGAATAGATTCAGTTAATATAGATGTACTACGTTGATTTTTATCAGAATTCCATATTTTTATAACAGAAATATTATTTTTTTGATTAATACTAATACCGGTAATACCATTATCAGGTGTATCACCTACTAATTGAACAGCAATATTTTCCCATACATTCTGAGCATCTTGAACCGGAACAAGAATAGACCAACAACCACCATTTCTATTTTGTGGATCTTCCCAAACTGGTGTTACTGATTCGCGCATCATAAAAAATTGTGCATTTGTAATACCACCTAAACAATCCAAGTTATTATGAAAATTCCAAAAGTCTTTAATATTAGCTATAGAGAAAATCTTTTTGTAACCACTTAGGTACCAATCATTAAGAGTATGATGATACCAAATACTCCATGTACAATTAAGGGGATAATCCTGGGATATTTCAGGGTCCATGTTCTTAATAATTCATTTATAGATTTAATATTTAAGTATAATAAGAAATGTTCCCTAATATTATTGAAATAATTCAAATGCGTACTTGTATATTAAAATACTTGTTTAAACTTTATATACAATTTGAAACATTTGTACGTGGCAAATTACCTCAGGAGAAACGTATATATCTTATTAAAAATAACCAATTAGTAGATGTAACTATAAAGTACTATATATGTATGATTTTTAATGTAATGTTTTCAAATACTCAAGAGGATTATATAGTTGAATATCGTAATCAAAATCGTAAAAAGTTAATCACTAATGGTAATTATTTAGATATTATAAATAAGGTAAAGTATGATAATCAACCTATATTAAGAATACCATTGATTAGTTTCATAATGAAGATTAATGATAAAATATTAAATTATGAAGATAAAAAGAAATTATTACATCATGAAGGTATTGATAAGTTAGCTATGTTATATTTTATTTATTATGGTGAAGTTATAGATACATTAGAGGTAATATATAAGGGGAAGCTATCTAAGTGGAGTGGTGAAGGATGTAAAACAGTTACTATTAATGATATCTTAACATAAATGTTGAAAAATATATTTAAAGGACTTAAAAATTTATAGTATAAGTATTATAAGAGATTAAGATGGATAACCCATATAGCGAGGATCTAATTCCAATAGACCGTATTGAGTTCGACGTATGGAGCAACTCTGAGGTAAAAGATTATTCGGTAATTAAGAGTACAAGCGAACCTTATGGTATCATTTTAGCAGAAACATATGACAATAATGAACCTAAACGTGGTGGTATTGTAGACCAACGTTTAGGTACTACAGATAATCAACGTACTTGTTTAACATGTGGTGAAAGAGAAAAGAATTGTCCGGGACATTTTGGACATACTGAATTCGCTGAACCAGTATTTAACTTTGCATTTAAAGATGGTGTTAAAAGTATATTAAGTTGTATATGTTTAAGATGTTCTAATTTAAGAATTTCAAGGTCACATGCTACATTAGAGTATATTCTCAAGTATAAAAATGGTAAGAACCGTTTCATTGAAATTCGAAAATTGGCAAAGTTAAATAATTGTCAAGTATGTAATGCACCTATTCCTATGATTAAATTGGAAATTAAAAATACTACTGGAGTTATTCAATTTGTAGCTGAATCAGCACCTCTTGAGGGTGGTGAGGCAGATGCTGAGAAAAAGAAAGTTAGAGAGGTATTAACACCAAGAATGGTGTATGATATTCTAGTTAATATAAGTGATGCCGATTGGAAATTAATGGGCTTTGATCAAAGGAATCAACGGCGTTTTCGTCCAGAAGATCTTATTATTAAAAACTTTCCTATCCCTCCAGTTGCTATTCGTCCTTCAGTTAAAGCTGATTTTCTAGCTAATGGCTCATCAGAAGATACATTAAATAATAAATTAGCGGATATTATCAAAGCGAGTCAAAGGTTACGAAAATTTGTAGAGAAGGAAAATCCTACAGAGGAAGAAAGAAAGTATCAAATTGATTTTCTAAAGTGTCAACAGTATAATGTAGCAGTTTATTATGATAATGATACTAATCTACCTAAATCAGCGCAAAAATCATGTGGAAGGCCAGTTAAAAGTATTTCTGAACGTATTGTTGGAAAAACTGGTCTAATTCGTAATAATTTAATGGGAAAACGTGTTAATTATTGTGCTCGATCCGTTATCACATCTGATCCTAATTTAAGTTTAGATGAATTAGGTGTACCTATTAAAATTGCTATGAACTTGACATTCACTGAAGTTGTAACACCTCATAATTATAATCGTTTAATGGAATTAGTAAGAAATGGACGATACAAGTATCCAGGAGCAAATATGGTAAGAGTAAAACGAGGAGATAAGTATATTGATATTGATTTACGGTATAATAAGAGTACAGTCAATCTCAATATGGGAGATGAGGTATGGAGACATCTTCAACCAGGTGATCCAGTATTATTTAATCGGCAACCGACTCTACATAAAATGTCTATGATGACTCATCGTGTTAAAGTTATTAATAATGATAAACTATCAACATTCAGGTTGAATGTTACTGTTACTTCTCCATATGGAGCTGATTTTGATGGGGATGAAATGAATATGTTTGTACCTCAGTCTATTCAGACACAAACAGAGCTTGCAATGATATCTGATGTTAAAAGACAAATTATGTCTCCAATGCATGCTAAACCAGTTATTAAATTGAAGCAGGATACTTTGATTGGTTCACACCAATTGACAGAAAAATCATTAATCATTGATTGGCATGATGCTATGAATATGATTATGTATACATATGAGACTGATGTATTGAAAATTAAAAAGAAAGATATTGACTCTCTTGAAATGTACTCTATGATTATTCCTGATGGTATTAATTATAAAGATGCTAAATCACATATCCAAAATGGTAAACTATTAAAGGGTATTGCTGGTAAAAAGCTATCTGAACAAATTATGATTACTTCATGGGATAAATATGATCCACAAACAACTAAAGTATATATTGATAATACACAACGTATTACTGCATATTGGTTAATTAATTATGGTTTTACAGTGGGTTTACGTGATGCTTGTCCTTCAAAAGAAATCAAAGCATTAGCTAAGAAAATTATTACTGAAAAGGAAATGGAAGTAGAACATCTAATTACTGAAATTGAAAATAACCCAGAAATGTTAGATGCAGATTTATTTGAAGAAGATGTTAAAGCAAAACTAAATCGTCGTGTTGATATTGGTACCAAGATTATGGAACTATTGGATAGTAAAAATCACTTCTATACTATGGTTAATTCTGGTGCAAAAGGAGATGCTGAAACAAATATTGGACCAATTATGGGTGCACTAGCTCAAGATTTACTAAAACAGAAACGTATTCCAAAACAGGTTAATGGTCGTACTTTACCACATTTCTTTCAGAATGATGATCGTCCTGCTAGTCGTGGATATATTAAAAGTTCATATTATGAAGGATTAGAACCTCATGAATTCTGGTTCCATCATATGACTGGTAGAGAAGGACTGATTAGTACTGCTATTAAAACAGCAGAAACTGGTTATCAACAACGTAAACTAATTAAGGGTCTGGAAGATATTAAAGTAATGTATGATGGTACTGTTCGAACTGGAAATAACGTTATTCTTCAACTAATATATGGAGCCAATAACTTTGAGCTTACTAAACAAAAATATGTCAAAGTTAATACACTTCCAATGGGAGATGCTAAAATTCATGAAATATATGAGGATATGGCTCAAGAAATGATCGAAATGCGTGATAAATTACGTGATTCTCAGATGCGTTTCCTTATTGAGTATAAGACTAATATGGAAACATATTTACAGACAGTTAACTTTGCTCGTATTATTTATGATAATAAAATTATTGATAGTAACTCTAATGAGCAACTAACAAATGATTATGTTAAAATGAAACTTCAAGAGGTATTAACTCATGAAATGACACCATTACTAACAATGGTAAGTCCTGAAAAGAATCCATTGAAACATGCTGATGAACAACGTTTTAAGTTTCTATTCAAACTATGTTTATATGAATATTTAGCACCATCAAGATGTATTAAGGAATACAAGTTTAACAAGGTACAATTTGATAATACAATTAATGAGGTTGTAAAAAGTTATAATCGTTCTATGATTAATTATGGAGAAATGGTTGGAGTAGTAACTGCACAAAGTGTTGGTGAACCTCTTACTCAACAAACATTATCATCTTTCCACAAGACTGGAGCTGGTGGATTACAAGGTGCTGAACGTTTCAGAGAATTATTAGGATATACTAAAAATATTAAGACACCATATATGAGTATTTATTTGAAGGAGGAGTATAGTAATAATAAGATTATGGCATATAAGATTGCATCTTACCTTAAATACACAGTATTAAAAGATGTTGCACAGAAAATAATGATTGTATATGATTCAGATATTGAGAATAAGAGAAGTTATACTGTAAAAGATGAAATGGATACAAAATCCATCTTTGGTATTAATGCAGATAAAATTAAATCATTAGAGACAATGCCTTGGTTATTCCGTGTATCATTAAATAAAGAAGCTATGTTACATAATGATGTAACTATGTTAGATATTAAAACACAATTTGTACAATTTTGGACTAATACCTATGGTGATATGACCGGTGTTAAGAAAAATATGAAGGATTTTATTGCCAAGATTACACGAGGATGTATTCTATCTAATTACAATAACAGTGATAATCCGATAGTACATATTCGTTTTGAACTAACACAGACTGACAATAGTATGTTAATAGAATTATATGAAATCATTCTAAATAAGTTTAAACTGAAGGGATCGGAAAGTATTAAACGTGTAGATGAAATTAGTGAGGAAAGTATAATTACATATAATAATCCTGATAGAGAGGCAAAGACTGAAAAGGAATGTGTTATCTATGCTAATGGTATTGATATGAATCTAATTAAACATATCCCTATGATTGATATGAATCGTTCATATTGTAATAGTCTTCAAATCATACTTAAAAATTATGGTATAGAGGCGGCAAGAGCATACTTAATTCATGAGATGCCATTACAGTTTACTGATCCAAAACCTATTGCACAACATCAAATGTTGATTGCAGATTTAATGACATCAACTGGAACAATAACATCAATTGATAGACATGGAATGAATCGTATGGATAAAGACCCGTTAGCAAAGGCATCATTTGAGAAGATGATGGAACACTTTGTAAATGCTGCGATGTTTAGTGA